>Ga0364893_10005_pt2 | contig 151647 bp, 130 predicted proteins | sample ExccelJu500001D3_FD_206943 | JGI IMG/M metagenome (GOLD analysis project Ga0364893, IMG submission 206943) | Enriched cells from Trout Bog Lake Hypolimnion, Wisconsin, USA - BchlTB.July16.5000.01.D3 | ecosystem: Environmental > Aquatic > Freshwater > Lake > Hypolimnion/Profundal zone | place...
GTAGGTGCGGGGGAATAGCCGGCTTCTCGCAAGCAATAATTCACAAACGAAGCACACCATGCATTGGCGTCACCAGCTAACGTAGGGTTGCCATCATATTTCACGCCACCTGCTTTGCTTTCTACCCCTCCTGCTCGGTCGTTGTCGGTGACCAGGCGATGGAAGTTTTGTGTTTTTGTGATGACTTCTTCTTTTTTTCCTTGCCATAGCGCCGCCTCGTAGGCTGCGATGATCATCCACGGGGCGATTTCTCTGCTGACGGGCACCAGTGCTAACGGTGCGCCTTTGCCACCTTTGCTACGCACGACGGGGACATTGTTGGGTATCGTGGATAGATCTTTAGTTTTTTGATGCTCTGACATGAAATGGGAAATGTGTACAATCGGTACAGTATGCCCGCGAGAAATTCCCTTACCGTCTATCCACAGTAATTGTTCTGGAAAGACGCCATTACCGTTTAATTGATTGATTTTTTTTAGCTCGTCTTCTGTCGTTTTGAATTGTGCTGCTATTTTGGCGAGCGTGTCACTTGGCTTTACTCTGTATTCATGCGGTGGCTTAATCGATTCCGCACCTGCTGGGGCTGCATGGCTCATGGTTGAGGCCTTTGCATAAATCATTTCTGATACCAGTAAAAAAAATCCTGAGGGCGTGGTTCTCGTTAGCACTTTAAGAATTTCTGACGTGCCATTAGACAGCTGCTGTCTGATCACAGTGTAGTCGTCCCCTTGGGGATGAGGAATCGTTGGGAATTGGCCAAATTTATCGGCTTTGATGATTGTCGATTTGCCCTTGTGCTCGACGTGCAGTTCCGCGTGAGGAATAGGTTGAGAACCATTAGTAACGATCAAACTGGTCGCGTCTATCCATGTTTCTTTGCGTGTCCGGATATCTTTGTCATAGCCTTCCATCGTTTGAATGGCATTGACTAACTTATTGAGATCAGCATCAGAGAAGTCGCCAATGGTAGCGTCACTAGAAAAGCCAGTACTTTGCGTCACCATATCTAAATAGTGCTGCGGATCGTTGCCATCACTTTTGGGGGCATATTGGGGTAGCGTTTCAGCGATAGTCTTTTTACCGTACCTACGTTTGAGCGATTTTTTTAGCTCAGCTTTACCAGTTTCATAGTCGGGGAAAATAAAGAAAAAATGTGGCTCGGGATTGCTCACTTCAGCAAAACCAATGTAAGACTGGGTTTTTTTGGGTGCAGGCAATCCATTGACAACAGGAGAACTCATGTTTCCGCAGTTATTGAGACGCCAACACAGGCTGCCACCTTCACGCAATAGTCGACGGCCTTCTTTGGTGACAAATTCTGCGACTTTATGATCCCTGTGATAGGTGGCTTTAATAAATTCAGTCATGATAACGATTCACTTTCCTTTTTCCTTGCTCGTTCACGTTAAGGTGAAAGCAATTGGTTGAAGTTTAAAAACGCATGATGTTGATCTCGCACACCGTGATAGCGATTTGCATAAATTTCTGCCCAATCCACATCTGATGACTCACTATCTGCCTGTGTTACTTCAACGAGCTCGTGTTCATGTTCGACCTTGCTACTTGCGGGCGATTTAGAAGTATGTAGTTGGTAAATCTCAGCACCGATTTTCAACTGGTAGTGATCCTGATCATCTGCCATATGACGTGGTATTTCGCCGCTGGCGGGAAGTATTCCTCTTGAAATTAAGCTGCCGTCTTTTTTTAAGATCGCGTAAGTCAAACCTGATAACTGCGCATGATGAAATGCCTCATCGTAACCAATCCCAGCAAATCTAAGACTTTGTTGATCATTATTGAAATGAGCAACATTGACGTTAATAGGAATTGACTTCAGCCCCATGTCACTGTGTGTTGCGGCATGAATTTGGTAGGCTCCTGTCGTCCCTTGCTCAATCCCCTCAGGCGTCCATTTGGTGTAACTTCCCCCTCCATTGATCACGACTGACTTTGTTGCGTTGATCTGTATCGACTCGGCGTTCTGATTGATGTTGAGTTTAGCGATGAGATTGATGCTGCTTTTTAAGGCCTGAATTTCTATGTCGGCATTGGCAGCAATCAATTTCATCCCCGCTTTATACGCAAACAAACGAATTGCTTCGCGCGCACTGGCCAGCAGGCTCTTGCCGCTTGATAAGCTGATGTGTTCTTCGGCGGTGATCGCGTGATGCTGACCGCTGTGGTGTTGTGTGTTGCCGGGCGTGGTCGTGGCGAGGCCTGCCGGACTTGCGATAACAATATGCGGCTTGGCTAATTCTGGGAATTGACCTTTGTTTGCGTGGTTGTTGTGATTAGCATTAGCGTCACCAGCGATATCGCTATTTTGTTGTTTGATATTTTTGGCGACCTCTGACTGGTCACCAGGCTCTTGCGCACCGGCCTGTTGTGCGACTTCAGCTAAGGTGCTGTGCTGGCTGTGCGCTTGTTGCAGGCGCTGGGCGGTTTCTTCTAAGCTCGTGATGTGGCCTTGTGCCTTGTCTCTGGCTTCGGTCGTGATGAGCAGACCGTCTTTGGCGCGAATGGCACCACGTCCATCCGTTCTGAGTTCAAACCCTTGACCGCGTGGGTCTTGACGACCTTGCTTGCTTTCAATACGGGTAATAAAGCCCAGGCTGAGTTGGCTGTGGTCGTGATCACTCTTGAGTTGTGCCTGGATTTGGTCATGGGTATCGTCGAGAATGAGATGGTTGCTGCGCCCTGTAGCGCTGTTACCACCGCCTTGGTCAGTGAGCTCTCTGCTGCGTATGCCCATTAAGGCTTGCTGACTGGGCAACTGCCATGGTGGCATGTTGAATTGGTTGTGGACGCTGCCGCTGCAAATGGGTCTGTCGGGATCGCCGCCAATGAAATCAATCAGGACTTCTTGTCCAATACGAGGAATGGCTTGTTGCCCCAGTTGATTGCCTGCCCATGGTAAGGCAACGCGGACCCAGCAACTGCTGTTGTGGTTGATTTCGCCATAGCGATCCCATGGGAACTGGACTTTGATGCGACCGTATTGATCGGTATAGATATTGCTGGCGGCAGTATCACGATACGGGCCTGTCACGATGGCGACTTCGGGGCCGTAGCAACGCGGCTTTTGTTGTGTGTGTTCTGGGCGTACAACTTCGCTGCCAGGTTGTACGGTGAAATCGGTTTGGACTTGCCATAAGCCGCGTTCTATTTGTCCGACTGATCGCGCAGTGATGAGATTGGGGAGCGCAGCAAGCTTGGGCTTTGCGGACGGCTTACGTTGGGTATCTTCGCTGACATTTTCTATTAAAAAATGGGTATAGATGATGACATATTCCCTATTGGCCACATCTTGAGGATGGTCGGTCAGGGTGAAGGAGGTGCCAGGCGCTAAGCCGCGCAGATAGGCGCTGGCCTTGGCGCGTTGCCCATGCTGGCGGCGTTCTTCGATGCGCAGTCGGGTTAAGAATTTGCCTTGTTCGTCTGTGTTATTGGCCTGTGAGTCAGATCCGGCATTGGGTTGGCTATAACGATTGCCGCTCTGGGCATCGTGCCAACTATAGAGTTCTTGGTCGCTTTGTCCGGTTTTGCGGGGGTCGCTACTTTTAGCTTCGAGGCTGGAGCGGCATCGGGTGTAGTCATAGTCACGGCTGGCGACACTGCCTGAAGTGAGACTGTTCTCCGGGCTAAAAGCGTGAATGTAATCGCGGTTGATTTTATGACCAGGTGGGTAATACGGAATCGTTGCGTAGGCTGCACTCGCTGTGCGGAATGCGCCATTGAAATCGGAGAGAATCAGGCGATGTACGCCGTTACTATGCTCGAAGTGGTAGTTAATACCCCATTCCTGCATGAGGCGCGTCACAAACGCAAAATCGCTCTCGTTGTACTGGACGCAATAGTCTCGTGATGGATACTTCTCAATCAAACGCTTGTCGACGACAAATGCATAGTCATTCAGCACCGCGACGATCGTTTCAATGGGCGTTTGATTCTGGAAGACTTTGCAATCACTCGTGAGTGTGGCGAGATGCAACCACGGACGCAAGGTGAACTCATAGAGTGCATGACGGCTATCGACGCCGATAAAGCGTGCGGCGGTGACTAAGGCGGAGATTTCTCGTGTACCAGCACCGATGTGACCCGCACTACCACCTGGAATACCTGCTAACAACGATCCCATGCCTTCAAGTTCGATGGTACAGGTGATTTCTTTGCCGATGACGCTATCGAGGTCAAGATCAGCGCCAACGCCAGTACCATCCGGTGTTTGCAGCGTCAGACGATAGTCAAATAACTGGTTGACGCCATCGGTGCCGGACAAGCGTAAAGGTGTTAGCGGCTTGCTGATACCAGACAAGGCGGCGCCGCTGACGCTTAGGGCGCGCGGGTGGGTGAATAATCCGTTCACGATATGAGTCCTTTAGTGGTCGTTATTACTGTCTTTTTTGTGGTGTTCATTTCTGATGCTTATGTTCTAACTCAACACGGTGGGTTTCTAAGTCGACGACACTTTGTACTGTCAATTCCATAGGGTACGGTTGCATTTGCACTAAGCCCGAAATTTCAAACGTCAGCACGTTGTATTGGGTTGTTGCTTGCTCCTTGAGTAGGGGACGCACGACCAATGTCTCCGCTATTATTCTTGGCTCAAATATCTCAATGGCGTTACGAATCATCGACTCGATGTCATGCCATTTTTTTTCAGACAGATACCCACCGGCCAAGTGCGGGACACCAAAATTAGTCGTTGACTTTGCTACCTCTGAATAACGATGAACATCAAATAAATCACTTTGATTCGTTGTGTTAAGTAAATACCCCAGATCGCGCTGCATAATCACGCGCATCTGAGCGCGATTTGGCGTGTAGGCATTTGGATGCTCACTTTGTTCGCTGGGAGCGTCATCACACAAACGATCAAATAAAGTTGGTAAATAACGGGCCTCTTGGCGTTTCACCACTGTGCGTTTTGATAGCAAAAACTGCTCTCCGGGGTATCGCTGAAATTTTTCTGACTGACTCATTACCACTCCCATTTTTCTACATTGGCAAGTTTGCTGGTAACACTCAGGCTATCCATATTGCTATCAATCGCCATGCTGTGATGTTCGAGACGAGTCAGATGAGGAATGCTAGATTGATTAGTCGTTGACGAAACGCTTTTCAATTCGTCTGGTGCAAACAGATGGATCACACTCTCGAAAGATTCTGGTAGCAAAATATTGGCTTCACCCAACTGATCAAAGTGGGCCAATAAGCGAGGTGTCGTTTCTTTTCCGGCTAATAACTCGTAAATATCACCCGTATTACCACGTTGACGCAAATGGACAAATTCATCATCTTGATCGCGTAGTTGATTCACCTTCAGTTCTTGCCAAGAATCAATCTGTTCAGCATTTACAAGGAAGGGTCTACGCAATCGCGCTATGTACTTCTGGTGTAACTGGTCGATAAGATCATTTGTCTCAGAAAAACGATTCTTTTTCTCGATCAAATCAGATAGAGGTTCTGGCTCATTGACTACCGCTGACAAGATACGCGACAATTCATCGGTGCTAGTGCTCTGAACAAATAAGCTACCGAGTTCAGATTGTTGATGCACTGCTATCTGGTTTTTTGTATTCGACCTAGTAGCAACAAGATGTGCATGAACTAATTGCGTCAAAGCTACGGCGCTTTCTTGAGGTGATTCTATTGTTCCTAAGGAAGTGACCTCTTGGATATCCGACTCAAGTTGGCCATCTATCATATTTTTGTCGTGGACGTCCAAGCCTTCGTGAGGACTTTCCATCACCAAATCTACTTGCGGGTCATTGACGCCAACAGCTTGTAATTTACTAGATAAAGTCTCAGTTAAAGAAATACGTAAATGGGTAAAACCAAATTCAATATCGTCACCTTGTGAGAGGCGTACAGATTGTCCTGCAGGCAAGAGCACATCATTGTGCAAACAAATCATTTCAGTATTGAAATTTGTCAACCACCACACGCTCGTCGCTGATGAGTGGGTTAACTCAATTTTGCATGCACGCGCCTGTTTTAACCCCACCTCATCCATATCAGGCAGTCCCTGCAATACTTCCGCCAGCGTGATGCTGCCTTGTATATCGACTGGCCAATGCCAGACAAATTTTTGATATTGACCGATATATTCCAGCACGTGAATTTGCAGAGAATACGGATCTTGCTCCAGGTGCCTGCTCATCAAGAATCCCTCCATAGTGAAAATAAATTATCACTGGCATTAACGTAACCACCATCGACATCTTGCTGCCAAAACGCCGACAACGGTAGTTCCTCACGCAATAAGCGTTGTGGCCAATTCACCCAAGGCAAGTACGATACGCCACGCAAACCATTAGCAGTATCAAGAAGTTGATCTGCTACGCTGTAACGCTCTAGCAATGTAATCAGTGCCGCAGGATTAATCGTCTTGACGTCACCTCCGACAAGTTGCACCCAACCAGGCTCAAATTGTTGCCATACTTGATCGACTAATGCAGACAAAGCGAATACAGATAAATCAGCTGCGTGGACACGTGCTGCTACGCGGGTCATCCAAAAGAGCAAATCAGCCTCGGGTTTAGGCTTATGACCAACGCTGACAAAGCATCTATCACCCTTTGATCGACCCTTCTTTTGCATTTGTGATTCCAACATTCTGCGCATCCAATATGGACTGATTTTTTGATAAATAATCAGCGGGCATTGACGACCAACGTTGTCATGCGAAGCGACGCAGGCACCTTGAACAAAATGATTTGGTGCAAAATCCAACGTACCGGGAAGCAATACAAATGTTACGGGAACAAATTCCATATCCGGCTTAGCTACGGGTGCTTTTAGTTCTACCCATTGCTGTTTAGGTTTTAATGAGCGCTGGCTACGTGAAGCGGTGCTGCGGCGCAGCCAGACTTCGCTCGCCCAACGCTGCCACGATTGCGCCTCGGCAGCGCTACAGCAATGCCGGACATAGTCAACTTGATTTGGCAATTTTCCCCAAATAGATGGAGGTTGCACTAACCAACGATTAACAAAGCGTTGACGTAATTTACTAAACATAGGCTATAGGACTATTCGATGATCAATATCGTGTTCAATTTTTTCTGAATGGTTAGCAATCATCAGGTGGCAGGACAACTAAACCCTTTGAGCAAATTACCCGCCAAAGGATTTGCACCGCCAGTATCCAGACTGACATTCATGCGCCGTCCATCAAACTCAAACTCAACCTCGACGCGGCCCGCATTGGCACCCTGCATTACTTTGCCTCGTTCAAGCAGACGCAATAGCGCCCACGGACCACGGGTTGAAATAGTAGAAGTATCGGGACGTATGCGCGGTTGAGCTGAAACTTCAGCCATCATTCCACCGCGAGGTCCTGGCCAGTTAACCTGAAAGGTTTGGACTGGACCATGTGAATAGCGCTGCACCTGTCCATCAAAATCCAGAATCGCTTCGGTAACGCTAGGATCAAGCGATTGTACGGTTGCTGAAAATTTCAATGCCATACGTTTTTCTTCTGGTTCGCGAAAAAATACCTGGCGTATTTGAACCATCTGATTGAATATTTCTGGATTAGGACCACTCTTGGATAATAATTTTAAGAGCTCTCCAGTCAGAGTCGGTCCGGTTAAAGCAGATACCGGTGTCTGGCCATTAGCTATTGCATCTGAATTCACCGTTAAACTCACGCTATCTGAGCTTTTATATCTCCATGGCCGGGTACTGGTATCGACCAAAGGTGCCAAGCTCTTTTTAAAAAACTCATCGGCAGGACTACCCGCAGCAAAAATAGAATTAAAGTCATCGATACTGGCATCTTGCGTACTGTCCGCAAACGGGTAGCGACCAGCAATACCGCGGCGGCATGGTTCTGATACATACAGGGCCATGAGCCCCATTAATCTATCCATCTGCGCCTGTGCCTGATTGCGCAAAATAGCGGCAGCACCCTGCGCAACCTTACTGGCGCCGCTATCACCTACACCCAATAAAATCGCATGAAAAGGCGCAGGTAATTTACCCGCTTCGATTTTGATTTTATTGGCAACATCTACACCGCTCAGCGGCAAATTATTGGCAGCTAAAGCAGCGTCTGCCACTACGAGTACCGTGTAATATTCGTTGAGTAAACTACTAACGACATCTAACTCTTGTTTGACATTAGCGCTTGGCAGCCCTTTAACCTCCTGCCCCATAACGACCTCACGTAACGCAGCAAAGCGATCGTCGACCAATTCTCGTTCCATACGTTGTTCAGGGCGCATGATGGTCTGCGGAATTTTTTTCTCCGATTGATCGACTGCTTTGTCCATTATCGATTTTTCACCAACATTGAAGCTTAGGTCACGCGATAAGGTGATTTGGCGAACCACGATGCGCGACAATTTAACCAAGGGCGAATCTGCCGCAGCAAGACGACGTAAAACGTCTAATTCAAAACTGAGCGTACCGACATCAGAATTGGATTGCAATATACGAATATCTTCCAGAAATGCAGTCCAATGTTGGGCGTACTCGAGCAGGTACTGCCGACGTATATCTTCTGCTACTGCATTAATTTCGGCACTACCGTCTTCGCTTTTCAACGTATCTTTGGTTTGTGTTTTTCCGCTATTCCCCATCAACCAGAGGTCATCATGAAATGCGATCTGTACCAGTTCTGGCAAACGTCGCGAGAATACATCGTGGTATCCCTCATAGGTAAAAATACCCGGAACACCTTTTTCAAGTGAGTTACCAGATGCAAGTGAAAACAACGTTCCTGCTTGTGGGCCAAGCGCTCGGACCAGAGTAAAATCCTGGGGTGAATTGCTCATCATCGCCGCTTTCACATTGTCATACAAACGCTGACTGCTAAAACGGAAATCCAGAAAATGACGTACTTCTTGCACCAGACCGACATTGATGCCAGTATCAGCCTGCACCACGCGTCGACCAGAAAACATATCATTAAGGTAGCTAATCATCGCTGCGGAATTATCAAACGTGACAGACAAATTTGGCGGCGGCACCTCGGCTAACATAACGCTCAACAGTTTTTCCCTTGGCGCCTCTTTTCCTTGATCGACTTTTTTATCAGCGATGAAGTCACTATTTTTTTTGTCGCCACTTTGCCAATCATGCAGCACCCAATTGCGTAATTCTTTTGCTGCACTTGACGTCTCACTGAATTTTTTCAAATCGTGCAATAGCAAGTAAGCGCGCAATGTGGTCGTCGCTGTTTGTGCGTCATTGTCGCGCACAGCCGTCCGCATCACATATTCCATGCGTTCAATAATGATGGGTAAAATTAATCTATCTTGTAGCTGGCCATAAGCAACATCGGCACTTTTTTGAATTTCCTTTCCGGTATATAAGCCAAATTGATAGCTGACTGGGGGATCATTCAAGTTCAAACCAAGCAGACCAGGCAAGGCTTGCGCAGAACCAAGTACAGAGGTAGTTTCGCTACTATTTAAATTGCCGTACAACTGGGTAACTTCGCTGGTCAATGCTTTTGTTTTGGCGGCGACCTCGTTAAGGTAATTTTGATTGTTTTTATAACTTAACAATAACCCGGAAGCGAACAAAAAAAATACCGCTAATACAATGGCATGACCGAGCAGACGCAACAAGCGGTAACGAGCCTCCCAGCGCATATTGGGTTTCACTAAATTTGCTTCTGGAAAAATCACTTTAGTAAGTGCATCCGTAACGAAATAACTACGGGTACTTGTCAGCGTACTTTGCGCACTTCCCGACCGGCCGATCATCAATTCCTTGATTTTATTGACCTCCGAATACAAACGATATACTACTGAACTCGTATCAGCGGTGACAGTCAGATCATCATGCTGCATCGCACTAGTGAAATAGACGCCTCGCAACGCATGGCGCGATTGCGTCGTATCGTATCGGGAATCAACAAAAACAGCTTCCAACAATTGCTCCAACGCTGGGGCTAATGCTTTCAGTTCATGTGGTAACAAATACAAAGACTGACGTCTATCCTCATCAAATTCTTCTTGCAAACGCATCGCCACGCCATCGCTGATACGTTGCTGCAAAGTGTTCATTTCATAAGATATCTGCCTTACTAATGGCCAAGCAGCCTTTACCGATGACTCATGGTCAGATCCAGCGGCATCTGACGCCATCCTATTAACGTTTGTGCGTTGACCAAATTTATTTAACTTTGCACGTTGATCGTTCGGGCTCTTATCATCATCTAACCAGGGCAAAGTAAAACCCCACACTTGCGCACGTCCTTCGCTCGTCAGGCTAGAAAAATAATCGACAAAGCCTCGCAAGCGATCGGTTTTGGTGAGCATTACATAAACGGGAAAGCGAATTCCAAGATGCAGGCGTAATTCCTCTAATCGATGACGTAATTGCGCCGCTTGAATCAGCCGCTGACTTGAATCACTCAACAGCAACTCGCTGACATCGACAGCCAACAATGCGCCATTAATTGGCGCGCGGGAACGTACCTGACGCAACACAGCCAAGAAACCCAACCACTCGGCGTGATTAATTTCCTCTTTACCTGCATCAACCATGGATAAAGGCTTAGACCCGTCTTTAGTTATGTCTGCGTCAGCTTTTGCCTGATCGAGATTGACGGTGGCGGTCTTAGTAGTATTTGTTTGAAAGGTTTCTGATGTGGTATAGCGCCCTGCTGTGTCGACCAACACTGCATCATTCGTAAACCACCAGGTGCAGTTCTGAGTACCGGTATCATGGGACAAAGTCAAATGGGCACTGGCTATTCCCATTTGATCCCCAACTGGGAACTTCAGACCTGAGTTCATCAACATCGACGTTTTACCAGCTCCGGAATTACCAATTAAGACATACCACGGTAATTCATATAGATACCGCTTTCCTTCCATCAGACGACGTACACCAGCAATAAAAGAGTCCGCGCCACCAGCTACAGACAGGTGCATTTGTTTTAATTGAGTAATGGCATTAACTGCTTTTTCACCAATAGCGCGAATATCTTCTTTTGCTAATGCTTTTGGTTTATTGCTGTCAAATAGCTTCTTTGTAAATGCCTCGCCATTGCGAATCAGGTTCCAAAGGGCGTAAATAGCCCAAACGGCATAGACCAAAATAATCAAACTGATAACCACTACCCTTGCCCATATTGATGTAAATGGTCGGACTCCGGCAACTGCTAACAACGGTGAAGCATGCCAGACCAATAAACACAAGGCAGTCACAACGATCAGACTAAAATTCCACTCCAGTAACCAGAAGATCACCAGCATCAACATGATTATGATGAAGGTTACTCTAACTGTAATACTGACAAGCGGATGCAACTCATTGAAACTCAACATGGGTCCAATAAACCAAATCGCCAATGAAACCAGCATTAAAGCGACGAATGCCAATATAGAACGCAGTACGGGAGATTTAAAAAATTCTTGCATTGTTAACTTCCGTTATTGATTTACGTGAGCAACAGCTGACACTGAGTTGCTGGCAGCACTGGATTGCACCTGATTAGCAGGATTTGTGAAATACAAAACATCGAGTTCGACTCGACGATTAGCACTACGGTTATCTGCGTTACCGTTCACTGGTTGTGTATCCCCCATCCCGAAAGCATCGATGCGGTCTGGTGCGACGCCACTTTTTTGCAATTGGTCTGCTACTTTTTTGGCGCGTGCTAGCGATAGTTGTTGATTATTGGCAAACTCAGCGGTCTTAATTGGCTGGTTATCGGTATGTCCAACGACACGCACTTTGCCATTAATTACGCTCAACGCTTGCCCTACTTTATCGATAAGTGTTAAGGTAGTTTTGCTCATAGTCGTCAAGCCTACAAACATACCGTCCCCCTTGAATACGACTACGCCATGTTTATCATCTTCATCCACCTGCACTAAACCAGCACTGATTTCTTCAGCCAATAAATGCGATAGCTTTAGTAGTGGTGCTTCAGGTTTTGGAGGTGGTTTTAATTTGGACAGCGCAGCGATCCCTAGTTCAACACTCTCTTGTTGAACGAGTAGCTGATACTTAAACCAACTAAACATCGCAAACACTACCAAACCCAATACACATGCCGATACCCATACCGGAATAGCACGAAAAATTTTAAATGCGCCTTCTCCTACACCTTCCCAATGTGGCGACAATTCACGCGATACTGGCTGTTTGCGACTACCTACCAATGTAAATAGACGATGACGTATAGTCTCTAGATCGCGGGCACCGTTTGGCTTGTTGCGGTACTCACCTTTAAAACCTAAGCACAAAATATGATGAATAACTTCTAGAACTTGAATATGGTCATCCGCCGCATTTGCAAGACGGCCAATCAGTAAAAATACCGTATTCCCACCTTCGCTTTCTCCATGAAAATGGTTGAGCAATGCCATCGTTGTCCAGGCACCAGTCGCCTCTTTGAATCCGCCGCCCCAAGATCGTTGGTTCACGGCCTCATCCAAGGCCGTACATAAGCAATAACGAACCGCAAGCATATGTTCACGTCGCAAATTCGCTTTGTCACATAACCGTGAGAATTCATACACTTCTAATCGGAGAAGTTGATTGAAGTTATGTACCTCAACGGCATCTAAATCTTTAGGAATTTCGGCCAGACAACGTAGTAAAGAACGCGCAGCTTCTAAGAACGGATTCGTCCCTTTATCGCGAGCGGTAATAATCGCCATTAAACGCTCTTCGTGGTTAGGTCCGTGGATGACAGTGAAACGCCCCTCTTTAGTTGCTCCGGCCCCCTCCTCCTTTGAAAAGTGAGATGCCACCGTATTGGCGCCACTTTTTTGCGTTCTAATTTGTTCTTTTTCATCCATAAAAGTTTAACTTTCGAGCTAAATGAAAGGTAATAGTTGTAAAGCAAGTTTTTATTAGATTCGATTACCGTGACCAAACTCACTGGCTTACCACGAATATCCAACGTGGGAGAGCCAGACAAAACCTTGCCGCCATAGATGGTCGAATCGCCGACGAAGATCATTTTTTACCCATTAGCGTATCCCCCACAATTCCATACGCAAATTCGAGAATGTAGTCGCCACATGTAAGCCAATACCACCATGTTTACGTAAATGCTCCCAATGAGTCCCTTGTGGCTCAACTTGAAAGTAAACAAAACCAGCATTAAATGGAATTTGTCGTGGTGGTACAGGAAGCACGCGCAATGTGATACCAGGTAAATGCATGCGTACTAGTTCGGGTAAGCGGTCGGAAGCTGCAAGTTTCGCGTGTGCGACAAAATTTTGTGCCAATTGATCTGGCGGAATACTCGCGGAAACCGCGAGAACGAGACTCGAAAATGCCTGTATATCAACAGGATCAACACTGGCCAAAAACATACCAAAAGCTTTTTCAGTTAATTCTAAACTTTGGGCGCTGCGTATCAGTAAGTTATTGAGCAGTTCGCGCGTATCATCAACAAGAGGTCTAAATATCTCATATGGACGCGCATGATCGTAGTCGGAGAACTTATTTGGCCGACGCTGTTGTATACGGATATAGGTCGATAATTCTCCATTCAAACTACGTAACAATGAATAAATTTTTTCTGGATTTGTCTCTTTTACTTTGAGCAAATGGGCTAGCAATGGTTCGTATCGATTCAGAATCTGCAACAACAAAAAATCACTTACCTCAGCCGACTGTGTTGCGCCAGAACCCGCAATACCGCTCAATCGTCGCGCCAAAGATTCAGCACGTTGGTAGGCAATTCCATGAATTTGTGAAACCCACCGATTCAACGTTTCGCTCGCTCCATAACGATTCACTGGTGGGATCAAGGTCGCTGCCAACTCGGCGCCACCGTCTGAACGTAAGGTTGTTAACTTAGCCAACGGCAAGCCTATCCACGTTTTGGACATTTCTTTATCAGGTATCACTGCGAGCCGTAATCGGCTCAATTGCACCGGCTTATCGCCCTGCCCAATGGAATTAGCATCCCGTAATTCCGCGTCAAAAACGCCAAAACGTGCCATCGATTTTCCGGTTGTCTCAAAAGTTGTTTCTTCACTATTTGGCGTACGGATCGGCAGCGCCAGATACAAAGTTTGCTCCAAATGTTCTGGTAACAATGTCAGTGGCGCAGGCGCTTGAGAATCGCCGGGGATATCAAACGGTGTACCATCTTGAAAAACACCGCTAGCGCGGGCCAACACCAATTTACCTAACTTGAGCGATTCATCATCAATAGAGAAATGTCCAAACCCCCAAAAAAATGGCGATAAGGGGGCGCTGCGCTTATGGGCATAACTCTCCAAATAGCGTTCTTGTTGCTGGAATAATTGAGGACGTAAAAATAAGCCCTCACTCCACGTTACTTTGTTGGTCCAAGTCATCGTACTTCCTGTATTAAGTGGGAATTGTGCTGTATTATTTAACTTCGGCTATCACAATACCTTGAGCTTGCAACTGAATTTTCAGGGTGGTTTTATTAGCTGGAATAGCAAAGCGAAACCATGCCGCTTCGGGCGCTGGTGGCAGCTTATAAATGACCCGCCAGATACTGTTAGGCAAATCCCGATAACCTGCCAATATTCCTATCGCAGTGGTTTGAGAATTGCTTTTACGTTCAATTTTTTGAGTTTCAGAAGGACGCAATATGTATTCATCTTTGGCAAGCAAATCGCCTGCAAGGCATATTTTTTCATTGGCATCCAAAGTAAAATAATCTGTATCCGCGAACGTCGCGCTGTCTTTCAGTTCATAAACACGAACCTTGATCGGACTAGCATGTTGTACAGCGTCGGGATTCACATTGGCATCAGCGCTAATCGTCAACGCCAACTTTGTTGATTCTTTATCTTGTTGCGCCAAACTTGATGAGGCGAACAGAGACAAGATCATTGCCAAAAAGCACTTTAGCAAGCGAGAGCTACATTTTTCGCCAGTGCATAAGGGTGTATCTGACATTTTCTTTCCTATACTTTACTAAACCACATCAGTCGTAACGACTGATATTCCAAAACACGTCAATAGCACAGTGAAACCTCAATGCAACAACTCGCAGTACTGAACGCGAAAACGCTCACATCAAGTACTGCGAATAACGATCAATATCAGGCTTCTTTATTGAGCTTGACGTCAAAACCAGCGGTCACAGCGCCACCGGAACCACCTTGTTGATTTTGGACTGTGTATTCTTGTTTGATCTTGGCAAAAGACAGGCCGACTTCTTCTTGTATGCTTTCCGATTTGGAATCGCCATTAGGATTGACGTTGGTGATAATCACATCAGTCATCGTGATTTTTAAGTATTCCAGCGGATTGCCACCAGATTTACGCACAACCAGTTTGGCTTCAGGAATGTGTTTTCCTGTCATGCAAAACTTCATCAGATTTGGACTGGAACGATCAATATTATGGATAAACGTCAAATCTTTTACTGTCGCTTTTCCTGAGCCGCCGCCTGAGCCAGTATGCATGTTTGATTCTTGCAATACCTGCCATTGCCAGCTCAACACTTCAATTTCATTTTTATGGGCTGAATCCAGACTTTCGCCTTCAATACCATTTATCTTCAAAAAAATATCTTGTGCCATTTAAAACTCCAAAAAAAAGTAAATACTGCTTTTTACGCTGCTGCTTTGACAGACGGTAACTTCGCTACCAGGCGTAAGCTGACGGTCAAACCTTCCAACTGGAAATGTGGGCGCAAGAAAAATTTTGCGTTGTAATAACCAGGATTACCTTCAACGTCTTCCACAATGACTTCTGCTGCTGCAAGTGGACGACGTGCTTTCGTTTCTTGACTAGAGTTGACTGGATCGGCATCGACGTAATTCATGATCCATTCGTTAAGCCAACGCTGCATATCTTCGCGTTCTTTGAAAGCACCAATCTTGTCGCGTACAATCGATTTCAAATAGTGTGCAAATCGGGTGCTGGCAAATAAATACGACAAACGTGCAGATAAATTTGCATTCGCGGTAGCATCAGGATCCATGTATTCCTGAGGCTTTTGCAAAGACTGAGCAACGATAAAAGTGGCATGATTAGTGCCTTTGCGATGCACGAGAGGAATAAATCCTGCACGGGCTAATTCAGCTTCGCGGCGATCAGAAATAGCGATTTCGGTTGGACATTTCATGTCGAAACCACCGTCATCTGTCGGGAAGGTATGGCAAGGTAAATTTTCTACGGTCCCTCCTGACTCGACGCCACGGATCATCGTGCACCACCCATAAAGCTTGAAACTGCGATTGATATTGACGGCCATTGCATACGCGGCATTGTTCCAAACGTAGTTGCGATGATCCGCACCCTCAGTTTCTTCTTCAAAATTAAATTCATCGACTGGATTAGTTTTCGCACCGTAAGGCAATCGTGCCAAGAAACGTGGCATCGCCAAACCAACGTAACGGGCATCTTCGGTATCGCGTAAACTGTTCCATGCTGCATGCTCCAAATTACCGGTAATTTTTGCGAGATCACGTGGATTGGCTAGTTCCTGCCAAGAATCCATTTGCAATGTTGACGGCGCAGCCCCCGCAATGAATGGTGCGTGGGCAGCGGCGGCAACTTTTGCCATCGCCCCTAACAATTCGACATCAGGTGGGTTATGATCAAAATAGTAATCTGCAACCAAACAACCATATGGTTCACCGCCCAATTGCCCATATTCCTCTTCATACAGACGCTTAAACAAGGGGCTTTGATCCCATGCAACACCTTTGTAGCGACGCATGGTTCTGCGCAATTCAGACTTACTCATATCCATGAAGCGAATTTTGAGCATCTCGTCCGTTTCAGTATTGGAAACAAGATGATCCAGGCCACGCCAAGCGGATTCCAATTGTTGAAAATCAGGGTGGTGCACGATCAGGTTGATTTGCTTGGATAGCTTCTGATCGAGCTCTGAGATAATAGCCTCAATACTGTCATACGCATCGTCGCTCATCGTGACTGTATTGATTAGGGCTTGCTCTGCTAATGTGCGCACGGCAGCAACAACGGCATCACGTTGATCATCACCTTTCGGCTTGAATTCGCGATCCAGTAATTGAGCGAATGCGTTCGGATCGGAAAATTGTGCGGTGTTACGACTTGTTGCAATGTCTGTATGAATACTCATGGAAAATCCTTTTTATCGTTTTATATCGATCAGGCCTGCGCTTCCTCAGAAGCTGGCTTTGGCATAGAACTGAGTGATTTCATCAGCCCAGGATCACTCAACAATTTACGCACCAAGCCTTCTGCTCCAGATTTACCGTCCATATAGGTTTGTAGATTGGCGAGTTGAGTGCGGGCATCTAAAAGCTGCTTTAAAGCGTCAACTTTAGTAGCGACAGCTGCCGGTGAAAAATCATCCATGCTTTCAAAGGTAATATCGACCATGACATGACCTTCACCAGTGAGCTTGTTAGGAACACTAAAAGCAACGCGAGGCGCAATGGCTTTCATGCGCTCATCAAAATTATCGATATCGATTTCTAAAAATTTACGTTCAGAGACGTCCGGTACAGGTTGTACTGGCTTGCCACCAACGTCAGCCAACACCCCCATAACAAAAGGTAATTCAACTTTTTTCTCACTGCCGTAAATTTCAACGTCGTATTCAATTTGCACACGTGGTGCCCGGGTACGGGCGATAAATTTTTGACTGCTGTGATTGGCACTCATAAAAACTCCTTTGACTGAGACTGGTTTAATTTAATAAACTAAAACTATTGAATCTATGATGTACTTCCGTATTAACTACTTCCTGGAAGAGAGCCACAAATTATGTACATTTCCACTTTTTACTTCGTTCACTGAAAATCGCACCTCCTACTTGTACACGGTGGTTAGACAAAGTTTGGCATCGCGATCAATGCAAATCAGATTCACGTCGGCATCAGATTCGGGATTAATTTCACGATGTTGAGCGCCAAGATGAATGCTCAAAATAGGCTGATTTTCTTGGCTGGCTTGCAGCCACAACTGTGCTAAGTGGCTAAGCAAATGCTGCTCAAGATAATGATTAATATGTCGCGCGCCAGTATTATGAGTTCCGCAACGATGCACAATTTCGTCAACAGCAGCAACGTCATATGTCAAAGAAATGTTGTGCTGCTCAAACATACGGACAACCACTTTGTTCAATGCCAATTTGACGATCATCGCTAAATCAGATTGAGATAATGGCGAATACGGAATGGTTTTAAGACGCCCCAAAAATGCGACTGGAAATACTCCCTGAAGCTCGTCTTGCAAGGCCTGAATTAATATCTCTGATGATGGGCGTTTTTTTTCATCGTCACAAAGATCGATAATGAGATCAGATCCAACGTTGCTAGTCAGCAAAATGAGTGTGTTTTTAAAATCAATTACTCTGCCTTCGCCGTCTTCCATCCAACCTTTATCAAACACCTGAAAAAATAACTCGAGCACATCACGGTGTGCTTTTTCGACTTCGTCCAATAAAATGACGCTATACGGTCTACGTCTGACAGCTTCGGTTAACACCCCGCCCTCGCCATAACCGACATAACCCGGTGGTGATCCTTTCAGACTGGAAACCGTATGTGCCTCCTGGTACTCACTCATATTGATCGTGATAAGGTTGTGCTCTCCACCATACACGGACTGCGCCAGCGCCAAGGCTGTCTCGGTTTTTCCGACGCCTGATGGTCCTACTAAGAGAAAGCATCCTACTGGCTTGTTCGGATCACTCAGACGCGCACGCGCTGTTTTAATTCGCTCGGTAATTTGAGCAATAGCGGAACTTTGCCCCACTACTCTTCTCTCTAATTGTGCGGTCAGATCCATGACCGCACTGACTTCGTCACGCACCATTCGCCCGACCGGAATACCTGTCCAATCTGCAATAATCGACGCAATGACAGATTCATCCACATGGGCATAAACACTGGCTCTTTCGGATTGAAAACGAGCTAATTCACTGTTAGCTAAAGACAGGTCCTTCCTGCTATCTTTGCGAAAAAGACGTTCCTGAACAAGCGCGCTTTGGCTGTACGAAAATTCGCTTTCCGCGTCTAACTTAACGCTTCCAACCTCGCTCAAAAGCATTTCACGTGTCTGAATTAATTTCTGAACCAAGGCTAATTCTTCCTGCCACTGTTTTTCTTTTTCGTTCAGCGTGGTTTCTACTTCATTCATTTTTTGCACAATTGATTCGAGGACATCGTGATTCAAATGACCCATTTTTACATCGCGCTTTATCAATGCATATTCGGAATGCAAGGCATGGTATTGTTCTCGCAATTGTGCAACCACTGATGGTGGTGTATGCAAGGACATTGCAACCCGTGCGCATGCCGTATCAAGTAAGCTGATTGCCTTATCTGGTAACTGCCGGGATGGCATGTATCGGTGCGAAAGAGTGACTGCAGCACATACGGCCTCGTCTAAAATCTCTACCTTGTGGTGCTCCATGAACGTGGGCACCAAACCACGCAACATTGTGATTGCCTGCGAGACTTCAGGCTCTTTGATTTGGAGCACTTGAAAGCGACGAGTGAGCGCAGGGTCATTTTCAATATGCTTTTTATATTCACTCCATGTCGTTGCGCCTATCGTTCGCAGATTTCCACGCGCGAGAGCAGGTTTAAGCAAATTGGCAGCATCACCCGTCCCAGCTTGCCCACCAGCACCAACCAAAGTATGAATTTCGTCAACGAACAAAATGACAGGTTGCGTAGTATCGTCGGCCTCTTTGAGTACGGATTTCAATCGTGATTCAAATTCACCACGCATACTTGCGCCTGCAATCAAAGCCCCCACATCCAAGCTGAGCAAGCGAACCGATAGCAGCGGCGGAGGTACCTTACCTGAGGCAATTGCGCAAGCCAATCCCTCTACAACAGCGGTCTTACCGACACCGGATTCACCGGTTAACAAGGGATTATTTTGCCGACGACGCAGCAAAATATCGGTCATCGTGCGGATTTCGTAATCACGTCCCACAACTGGATCAATTTTTCCGGAGCGGGCTAATGCAGTCAGGTCGGTGCAATACTTGCTCAATGCGGATTGTTGTCTGGCTTCAGTTTCCAAAAGCGCTTTACTAGCTTGTCCAGGTATCGCAGCAGCTAAATCGGAACCATCTTGAGCAAGATCATTACTTTCGCTTGAATGACTCAATATCAAAGATAGTTCCTCAGTATTTACCGGAATGACTACTCTTTGAAACTGGCTGGAAATTGAAAATAAGACTTTACGTAAATCGGGCCGTTCTAGCATAGCAACTATCAGCCATGCACTGCGAATACGAAAATCAGCCATCGAGAGGCTAGCAAAAATCCAGGCATACTCGGTCGATGACTCAATAAATTTTGAAAAATCACTAACGCTACTTGAGCAAGTTGGCAAGGCAGAAAGTGATGCGATCAAATCTTTTTCAAATTGCCCCGGATCAAGATTCCAATATGAAATCAGACAGTGCAGATCCGTATTGGATGCTTGCCATAACTGGTGTAACCAATGGACGGTTTCGACATAAGGATTGCCACGCAACCTGGCAAAAGCAGTTGCAGATTCTAATGCACGAAATGGTACTAACCCCAATTTTCCAAACAAAACTCGTCGTGAAATAATTGCCAAAAAAGCCTCTCAAATTTACCTGTTATTAAATATAAAAAAACGCTGATCAACTCACTCCAGATTCCGCCCTATGGGGAGATATATACGTAACTCCCATGGGGAATTTAGATTAAAGTCAAGGTATCGCATTGCTCTATTTCGGCTGGATTGAACTTATGTTGTCCGGTAAAACTCTTTGACTTCCCCCTTAAATACTGCGTGCACTCGCTGCTCATTTTTTTTGCAACCTTATTAAAACGTTCAACTCATTTTCCAGCGTCGCTTTAGCCAAAGCAGAACCAATAACATAAGGTTGCTTATTTGAATCAGGGTGTGTTTTTAGCGTTCGCAAAGAAAAAAAACGAACATAAAATTTTTTGAAATTACCCATGAAATCAACCCAATAAATAAATACAAAAATGATTCATTTTCTTTGCGTGGCTGCAAGCGAGAGAATTGATCGTAGCATTTAAAAAATAATAAAAAATCCATCTTTTGTTACAGCATATTTCTACATGACGACGCGAAAAATGTGACTTATTTTTCTTATTGGAAATTAATTTCTTTATTCCTTTTCATATCAATTACTACTTTTCAAAGAATGATAGGAGCTGGATTTATTCAATAATGTCCGAATGAAAAATCAAACAAAATGCATAGAAAAATTCAATGTCCTGTCTGAGACGGACAAGAACATCGGGAATGAATAACGCACGTAGCAATTTCTATGTACGTCGTATAATGAGGGGAAGAGGGGAACTGCAAAAATGTGTATAACTTCAGTTGTAAAAAATTTTAGCCACATTAGTAACAATATAAATTGTTTACAAATACTTACTAAATCCAAAAATCAATAAAATATGAAAATCACCACCTGGAACGTTAACTCTTTAAAAGTCCGATTACCGCAAGTACTGAAATGGTTGGAGTCCAATCCTGTGGATGTGCTGTGCATACAAGAGACCAAGCTGACGGATGATAAATTTCCGCAAGCGGAGATTGAAGCAGCGGGTTATCACGTTGCCTTTACAGGGCAAAAGACCTATAACGGCGTGGCGATTTTGTCTAAGCACCCGCTGTCTGACGTGCAGAAAAACAATCCGCAATTTGAAGATGAACAGCAAAGAATTATTGCGGCGACGATCAACGGCATGCGCATTATTTGCGCATATGTACCGAATGGTCAGGCGCCTGACTCTGATAAATTTCAGTACAAATTGAGATGGTTGGCATCGTTGAAAAATTGGGTGCAAGAAGAACTGCAACGCTACCCGCAACTGGCAATATTAGGTGATTACAATATTGCGCCGGAAGACCGCGATGTCCATGATCCGGCGGCGTGGGTTGGTATGAATTTGGTGTCACCTGAAGAACGTGCTGCGTTGCAGGCATTGCTGGATTTGGGTTTGACAGATAGCTTCCGTCAGTTTGAACAAGCAGAGAAATCGTTTAGCTGGTGGGATTATCGGGCGCTGGGATTCAGGCTCAATAAAGGTGTGCGTATCGATCACATTTTGTTATCAGCGCCTTTAGCGCAACGTTGTAGCGCGTGTGAGATCGATAAAGTGCCACGTAAATGGGAGCAGCCATCGGATCATGCACCGGTGACTGCTACCCTGGATTAATCAAACTTCTGAATAAATACCTGGCTTATTCTTCATACGGTAAGCCAGGTGGAGCAGACTTCGGTTTGTTCACTTTGCTTGCAGGTGCAATGCGTGGAGCTGAGTGGGTTTGCTCCATACGGAAAGCAGACATGGCAGTTTTGAGTAAATTTGCCTGCTCTTCTAATGAACCTGCTGCCGCGGCCGCTTGCTCAACCAATGCTGCATTCTGCTGCGTCGCTTCGTCCATGTGAGCGAGAGCCACATTCACTTGTTGGATACCATCACTTTGCTCAGCTGAAGCCGATGTGATTTCATTGATGATCGATGCGACCTGATCCACCGCCGCAACAATACGCGTCATCGCGGCCCCCGCTTTATCTACCAGCTCAGAACCTTCGTTGACCTTGCTGACGGAATCTTCAATGAGGCTCTTGATTTCTTGCGCCGCTGCGGCACTGCGCTGCGCCAGGGTACGAACTTCACTCGCTACAACGGCAAAACCGCGCCCTTGCTCACCTGCCCTGGCTGCTTCTACCGCGGCGTTCAAGGCCAGGATATTAGTTTGAAACGCGATGCCTTCAATGACGCTGATAATGTCAACAATCTTGCGCGAGCTATCTGAAATGCCTTGCATAGTGCTGACGACTTTACTCACCACTTCACCGCCTTGCGTTGCCACATCCGATGCATTGACTGCCATTTTGTTTGCTTCACGGGCATTTTCTGCATTGTTTTTGACGGCATCCGTCAGCTCTTCCATACTCGCTGCGGTTTGTTCCAAGGATGATGCTTGTTGTTCGGTGCGACCAGATAAATCCATGTTCCCGGTCGCAATTTCAGTCGCGCCTACGGTGATGGAGTCGGTGGCTTTTCGTACGTCCACCACCATGACTCGCAGTTGCTCAAGGAAGTTATTAAACGCCTGTGCGGTTTGTGCGACCTCGTCTTCGCCTTCAACATTAATTTGACGGCTGAGATCACCACCACCTGCTGCAATATCCGCCATCGCATCACGTACACGTTGCAAACCTGAGAGCATGTGTCCGACCAACCAGGTTGACGCTGGCACGATAATCGCCAACAGCACGATCAGCACAATGGCAGAGATCATCAATAATTGATCCAATGAGGCAAGCGCTTTCTTTTTATCCACGACTAGCGCGAGGTACATATCTGAACCAGTGACAGGCTGCAAAAACAAAAAGCTGGCTTTGTCCGCGATGACAGTTTCTATCGGGTCGGTATTTTTGGCGAGCTTACCTAAATTATCCAGAGCCAGCTCTGGTGCGATGTCTTTCGCTGGCTTTAACACTTTAGTCTGATCCGAATGTGCTAATACCTGACCAGATTTATCCAGTAAAAACGCGTATCCATCGCCAGTCAGTTTAACGTTAAGGATCTGATCGACAATTTTAGTCAGAAAAACGTCCGCTGCAGCAACGCCGCCCTCACCGCCTTTGACCGGTGCAGCGAAGGAAATCATTAAGCCAGGCGGAGTAACACCCATGTAAGCGGAAGTCACAATCGGCTTTTTAGCTTCAATTGCACCTTTGTACCACGGTCTGACGGTGGGATCATAACCAGCCGGCGGTGCATCTGGCGGGTTATTCGTAAATGTTTTGTCCGGTTGTCCAAGGTAGACGCTAAGAAAATTACCGCCACCACGTATCATTGCCAGGCTGGATTGCAAGTCATTGCCGTCACCAAGGGATTTCGCCAGACTCTCAACGAGCGAGGTATTAATTTGTATCCAGTTGCTTAACACGGCGTTGTAGCTAGTCGCAACACCCCGGATTTCGTTATTTAAGTCATTTTCGATTTGCGACCGCATGCGAAGGTAGCTGCCAACGGTTAAAAATACAGTGCAAACGGTGACCAATAGAGCAATAACAAAAATCAGACGCCCTTTTAATGACTTCATAACATCTCCTTTATTCTCTTTAAACTATAACGAATGAATGCAAAAATAAGTCAGCGGTACAGCTATATGAAGCGCATGTAAAATGAAATCCTTGATTTAATATTACTCTGGAAAAAGAGGATCACAAGAAAAAGTTTGTAGTATTGTTTTGTTTATTCTTGAGTTACTTATCAGCAACTAAAGAATAAACCCTGAGTTTTTCTTTACTTCCCGACTCAACAATAGTGACAGCAGTGAACAGCAGCGCAGCCTCTTACGCGGCTTGCGCGGCATATAGAAACCTGATCATTCGCAACTTTATGCAAATAATTCTGACTGATCGATTGGCGTTGCGTTTATTCAACATTGACGACGAAAAATTCGTCTTTGAACTACTGAATGACCCAAGCTGGATCAAAAATATCGGTGATCGCAGCATCACCACCCTTGACAAGGCGCGTGCCTGGATCACCGACGGGCCGTTAGCCTGCCAGGCAACTTACGGTTTTAGCTTTTATGTTGTGACTTTACGAGAATGTGGCACTGCCATCGGCTGTTGCGGGCTCATTAAACGTGACGTGCTTGACTTTGCAGATATTGGTTATGCTTTCCTTCCCACTTATTGGGGTCAAGGCTATGCACTGGAATCCGCACTGGCAACCGTGAAATATGCACGTGAAGAACTGGGCTTACGCAAGTTGCTGGCGATTACCTCTCCGGATAACCAAAGCTCGAACAAGCTGATTCAAAAGATGGGATTTGTCTTAGAAGATACGATCTTGCTCAATTTATCCGGGAAGGAAAAGCTGACCAATAAGTATGGCTATGCTTTCCCCGCAACATGTAACGACGCAGACAGTACGTTAGTACGGCAAGGAGTCACAACGCAGCGGGGGCAACCTTAGGAAGTCCTACAAAAAGCGATCGATAATTTTACGGCTATGCCTGTCTATCTCAAACATATCCCGTATCAAAAACTGTATCCCGTGATTATCGGTAATCAGTAACGACGTCGCACCTATGCGGCGTATATCTTCATCGCCTTTGAGGACAAATTCAGTTTCGCCTCGATCAGTACTGACGCTCCAGGTACACGGCACAGCAAAGCTGCTGACGCCTTTGATGTGAGATATCTCTGGCATGAATTCACGACCTTCCAATTCTTCCATGACCAGATTCCTGGTATTGTCGGAGAGGTCTGATAATTCATTGATCCATGCAACTTCACGACCATCTGTCAGCACCATAGAAATACCGACTAATGGTGATTGAATCGGAAATGCGCGCACGGGCACCCCCCCCCTCAAACACTTCTCCAGCCTCATTCGTCAAGATCAACTTGCCGAATGAGTTACGTTGCAATTCAAATTTTGTCGTACTCATTCTTCACCCTCAACTAAAGCGGCATTTCTGGCTTGTGCCTGATACAAGTTGTAGTAAGCACCCTGTTTTGCCATTAATTCATCGTGCCCACCAACTTCAACGATTTGTCCACGGTCCAACACCACCAGACGATCGGCTTTATGTAAAGTCGACAAACGATGGGCAATCGCAATCGTGGTGCGGCCTTTGACGAGATTATCGAGGGCTTTTTGAATTTCTTTTTCTGTTTGGGAGTCGACGGAAGATGTCGCTTCATCCATGATCAGAATACGCGGATCAATCAGCAATGCACGAGCAATAGAAATACGCTGACGTTCACCACCTGATAAGCCTTGACCGCGCTCACCGACCATAGAATCATAGCCTTGTGGCAAACGTAAAATAAATTCATGCGCATGTGCTGCGCGTGCAGCAGCGATGATGTCTTCACGGCTTGCATCTGGTCTGCCATAGGCGATGTTTTCTGCGATGGTACCGAAGAACAAAAATGGCTCTTGTAACACCAGACCAATATTACGACGGTAATCCGACACGGCAAATGAACGAATATCAACCCCATCAAGCAAAATCGCGCCTTCTGACACGTCGTAAAAACGACAAATGAGGTTGACCAAGGTACTCTTACCGGAACCACTATGTCCGACTAAGCCGATCATTTCGCCTGGTTTAATATGGAGTGTGATACCGCGATTAACGGCACGATTACCGTAGCGGAATCCAACTTCGCGCAATTCGATCTGACCTTTGACTTCATTGACCTTCACAGGATTTTGCGGATCAGGGACACTCGAGACGTGGTCGAGAATATCAAAAATACGTTTCGCCGCTGACGCGGATTTCTGCGTGACTGACACGATACGACTCATGGAATCGATACGGCCATAGAAGCTGCCGATGAAAGACACGGCTGCGACCAATGCACCGACAGTAATCTCACTTTTTGAAACTTGCCAGATACCAAATGCCCACACGACCAGAATACCTATGTCGGTCAAAAACGACACTGTAGGAGAAAACAGCGACCAGACTTTATTGAGCTTATCGTTGACTGCCAGATTGTGTTTATTCGCGTCACGGAAGCGCCCTGCCTCACGCGCCTCTTGCGCAAAGGCTTTCACCACGCGAATACCTGGAATGGTGTCGGACAATACATTGGTCACCTCGCCCCAAACGCGGTCAATTTTTTCAAACCCGGTGCGCAGTTTGTCGCGCACCAAATGAATCGTCCAGGCGATAAATGGCAACGGTAATAAAGTGACCAACGCCAACTTGGTATTAATTTCCAGCAAAAAGACTGCTGTCATAATAAACATTAATACGTCGGTAGCGAAGTCGAGCAAATGGAGAGATAAATACACGCAGATACGGTCACTCTCGCTGCCGATACGAGACATCAGGTCACCTGTACGTTTGCCACCAAAGTACTCTAACGACAACTTCAACAAATGTTCATAAGTCGCAGTACGAAGATCTGCACCAATACGCTCAGAAACTAAAGCGAGGATATAAGTTTTACCCCAGCTTAATAGCCACGCAATCAACGCAGAACCGAGCAAACCACCGATATACATCACCACGAGCTTTGGGTCTACAAATTGATGACTTTGGTAAGGGATCAATACTTCATCCGTCAAAGGCTTGGTCAGATAACGCGGAATCATATGTGCGGCAGTACCCAATAGCATCAGTGTGAAACCGATCAACAACTGAAATCTGTAGGGACGTGCGAAGCGCCATAAGCGGAATAAGGTCCAGGTAGAAGGCGGCGTGTAAATAACTTTAGTACAAACCGGGCACTCTGCCTGTTCTGGCGCTAAGACAGCTTTGCAACTCGGGCAAATATTCTGTTCGGCTTCAATCACTGGCAAGCCAGTAACGCGACTTTCCAATTGTCTGTTGAACTGATCCAGCAGACGAATCGCCAACAAGTTCTGGCCCAGCGTAAAACGCCAGGTTGCCAGTAATCCTTGACTATCTGTCAACTGAAGATAGCCAACACCAGCGTGATCATGGTGCGTTAGCTGCAAATCTTTGCGATATGCCCAGCTTTTCCACTCCGATTCGCCTGCTGTTCGAGACAAAATAGCCTGATCAGTTACCACGATGAGACTTTTCACGAACCGAAGTTGATGATCGAGGTCAACCTCAAACGCACTTAAAACGTTTTCGCCTGCGGCGACTTGCTTTGACAATTCGTCTTGCCATCTCGCTGGGAGTGACAAAATGGGCGACTCAGAACTGATTTGTGGTGTGGTCATCGTGCTGAAAACTCCGGCGGTAGAGCTTGTCCCGAATCAAATCAGGACATATTTTTGAAAAAAAGGGATAACTTGACTTCCGTTATAGGCTTAAGGCATATCACGGAGACAGCAATTTACGGTATTCTATCGAATAGAAAATAATCAGGCGAAACTGATCAAGAGGTTTAGCTGCTGTTGCGCTAACGCGCAAGTATATCAGCAAGCGGGCTTTCTTAAGCTGATTTGTATTGATTACGTCGATTGCGTTAGATGGAAATACATAGAAATTGCTATTTTTATTTCCAAAATGATAAAAAATATCCTGAATAAGAGAAGAAAAACTCTAAAAACGATAAGACCTGGTCAAAACAACCTGGCCTAAAAGAAATTACTTACATGACGACAAAGAAGAAAGACATCAGCATTCTCCGTGCAAATCATTTACGCGGACCGAATATCTGGACCTACCGCCCTGTGATTGAAACATGGCTGGACATCGGTGCGCTGGAAGACACGCCCTCTGACCAGTTACCAGGTCTTTATGAAAGGCTGACAGCCTGGTTGCCAGGACTGATCGAACATCGCTGCGGTGTTGGTGAGCGTGGCGGTTTTTTAGAACGCCTCAAAGAAGGCACCTGGGCGGGTCACATCCTTGAGCACGTCGTCCTCGAATTGCAAAATCTTGCTGGGATGCGCACTGGATTTGGACAGACCCGATCGACACATTTGGTCGGCGTCTACAAAATGGCGTTCCGTACCCGCGAAGAACAAGTCGGTCTTGCCGCACTCAATGCCGGGCGCGATCTGTTAATGGCAGCAATTGAAGATCAGCCATTTGATGTCGCTGCCAAAGTCAGCGAATTGCGTGAGCTCGTCGATGACCGCTGCCTCGGCCCAAGCACGGCAAATATTGTCGATGCGGCAACTGCACGCAAAATCCCTTCAATACGCCTGACAGACGGCAACCTCGTGCAACTGGGTTACGGCGCCGCGCAACGCCGCATCTGGACAGCCGAAACTGATCGCACCAGTGCAATTGCGGAAGGCATTGCTTCCGATAAAGATTTAACCAAAACTTTACTGAAGAGTTGCGGCGTTCCTGTGCCTGAAGGCTGCATCGTCCGTAGCGCCGAAGAAGCATGGGAAGAAGCGCAAGACATTGGATTGCCAGTCGTTGTTAAGCCTTACGACGGTAACCATGGTCGTGGTGTATCGCTGAACTTGATGACGCAAGCTGATGTGGAAGCGGCCTACCATCTGGCCGCGCGCAAAGGTGACAGCAAGAGCGTCATCGTCGAACGCTTTATCGCTGGCGATGAACATAGAATTTTAGTTGTTGGCAAAAAAGTAGTGGCCGCTGCCAAAGGTGAATCCTTGTGGGTCGTTGGCAATGGTAAATCCAACATCAAACAACTCGTGGACGACCAGATCAACATTGATCCACGTCGCGGCACTGGTGAAGACTCTCCATTGAATGCACTGGACCCGGAATACGGTGCAGAGATCCTGCTCGAACTCAAACGTCAGGGCATGGATGCTTTCTCGATTCCCGCAGACGGGCAACGCGTTCTGATCCAGCCAAATGGCAACGTTGCCATGGATGTCACTGACACGATACATCCTGAGGTCGCTGCCGCTGCAACCTTGGCTGCGCGCATTGTTGGTCTGGATATTGCCGGCGTTGATCTGGTTGCTGAAGATATCTCCAAACCCCTTTCACAACAGCGTGGCGCAATTATTGAAGTCAATGCCAGCCCAGGCTTGTTGGCTCACATCAAACCCGCCAATGGTGAAGGTCGTGAAGTTGGTAAAGCAATTGTTGAACACTTGTTTGCGCCTGAGGATTCTGGACGCATCCAAATCGTTGGCGTTGCCGGCACGCGAAATGCGAGCCTGATTTCCCGTCTGATCGGCGCCTTACTGCATATGAACAATATGCAAACCGGCGTTGCCAGCAGCCAAGGTCTGTACTTAAATAAACGTCTGGTCACCGAAGGCAATTGCGCCACATGGGAAAGTGGTCAACGCTTGCTGATCAATCGCAATGTCCAGGCTGCGGTGTTTGAAACCAATGCACGAGCTATTTTGACTGATGGACTCGCTTACGACAAATGTAACGTTGGTGTCGTGACCGATCTGGACGGACATACTGAATTAGCGGATTTTTACATTCAGGATGCTGATCATATGTATAAAGTCATGCGTACACAGGTCGATGTTATTTTGCCTGACGGTGTCGCTGTCTTGAATGCATCTGAATCAGCCGTCGTTGAATTAGCTGAACTGTGCGATGGCAAAGTCATTTTCTACGCACTGGATGCAACACTACCGGTGATCGTCAAACACCGTGAAGACGGTGAACGTGTCATATTCGTCCGAGATCAGCATATTGTCCTTGCAAAAGGGTCTGAAGAAACAGCCTTATTACCGCTCTCTTCGCTAAAACCCGCTAAAGCAGCACAACCCGAGAGCATTCTGGCAGCTGTCGCTGCAGCATGGGCACTCAACATTGATCCGGAACTAATAGAGGCAGGACTCAGAACTTTTGATTCCAGCCAAAAACGAAATATAGACGAGTGATTGCATAGGGTGTTCCGGTTCAGTTAAAAACCTGCAGGTAGCTGCTATTCAAGCTTTAACAAGAAACTGGAATATAGAGCGGGACCAGCAAAATCCGTTCAATGCCGTTTTGATTTACATTTTACAGTTGGTGACGCACGGCACACGGCAAGTCACCAACTGATTTATGACCTTTCAACAGGACTAAGTTTTATGGAAGTATCACGCATACGTGCCCTGCGCGGCCCCAACCTGTGGAGCCACCATACGGCAGTAGAAGCCATCGTCACCTGCAACGAGGCTGAATGCTCAATCACGAGCTTGATCGGTTTTGAAGACCGCCTGCGTGCCTTATTCCCTGAATTAAGCGTATTGCAACCCACCGGACACAATGACGCGATTCCCATGGCACACGTGTTTGAGCTCACTGCGCTTGGCCTTCAGGCGCAAGCCGGATGCCCGGTAACATTCAGCCGCACCACGCAGACCTTAGAAACGGGAATTTTTCAGGTAGTGGTGGAATACACAGAAGAATCAGTGGGACGCCTGGCGTTAGAGCTTGCCGAAAAGCTGATCAAAGCCGCATTAAACAACGAGAATTTTGATCTGAATGCAGCGCTCGACCAATTGCGCGAACTGGATGAAGATATTCGTCTGGGACCTTCAACAGGCGCAATCGTTAATGCCGCATTGGCACGCAATATCCCCTATCGTCGCCTGACCGACGGTAGTCTGGTTGTCTTTGGCTGGGGTTCGCGCCAACGTAAGATCCAAGCCGCCGAAATGGATGGCACCAGCGCCATTGCAGAAGCGATCGCGCAAGATAAAGAATTAACCAAAAAATTGCTGCACGCAGCCGGTGTGCCGGTACCGATGGGACGATCAGTGACCAGTCCTGATGACGCATGGGAAGCTGCGTTAGAAGTAGGCCTGCCAGTCGTTATCAAGCCAAAAGACGGCAATCAGGGTAAAGGCGTGACCGTCAATGTAACGACACGTGAACAGCTCGAAGCTGGCTACCATGCAGCGTCTGAATTCCGTGACGACATTTTGGTTGAACGTTTCTTGCCCGGAAATGATTTCCGTTTGCTGGTGATAGGCAATAAATTAGTAGCAGCGGCGCGCCGTGATCCGCCACAAGTAGTCGGCGACGGCAAGCAATCGGTACGACAACTCGTAGAACAAGTTAACAAAGACCCACGCCGCGGCAGCGGTCATTCGACCTCTCTGACAAAAATTCGCTTTGATGATATCGCACTCGCCAGTCTTGCCAAACAAGGTTTTGAAGCGGATTCGATCCCACCAAAAGGTCAACGCGTTGTATTGCGTAACAACGCCAACCTGTCAACAGGTGGCGCGGCAACCGACGTGACTGACGATGTCCATCCTGAAGTTGCAGCGCGCGCAGTTGCCGCCGCACAAATGGTGGGTCTCGATATTTGTGGCGTCGACCTGGTGTGCGACAGCGTGTTAAGACCCATCGAAGCACAAAACGGCGGCATCGTCGAAGTCAATGCCGCACCAGGCTTACGCATGCACTTGTCTCCATCATTCGGCAAAGGGCGCGCGGTTGGTGAAGCGATTATTGACGCGATGTTTGAAGATGGCGATGATGGTCGTATCCCTATCGTTGCAGTCACCGGCACCAATGGCAAAACCACGACAGTTCGATTAATTGCACACTTGATGACAGCAAGTGGGTTACGTACTGGCATGACCAATACTGATGGCGTTTATGTTGAGGGACGTCAGATTGATAGTGGCGATTGCAGTGGTCCACGCAGTGCACGCAATGTCTTGTCCCATCCTGACGTTGACGCAGCAGTATTCGAAACAGCACGCGGCGGTGTATTGCGCGAAGGACTGGCATATGACCGCTGTCAGGTTGCCGTCATTACCAACATCGGCTCTGGCGATCATTTAGGTTTAAATTACATCACGACCGTCGAAGACTTAGCAGTATTGAAGCGCGTTATTGTGCAAAACGTTGCTGACAACGGCTTTGCAGTCTTGAATGCCGCAGATCCTATCGTTGCTAACATGGCTGCAAACTGCCCTTCTCCAGTGATTTTCTTCGCCGCAGATAAGCAAAATGCTGTCATCGCAGCGCATCGCGCCCAAGGTAAACGCGCCGTGTATGTCGACAATGGGAACTTAGTTGCCGCTGAAGGCAAGTCACGTGAATACATCCCGATGACTGAAATTCCTATCACACGTAACGGCAGCATCGGGTTCCAGGTAGAGAATGTCATGGCGTCTGTCGCCGCGGCATGGGCGGCTGGCATTCGCTGGGAACACATCCGCGAGGGTTTAAAAACCTTCGCCAATGAAGCGGACAATGCACCTGGTCGCTTTAATGTATTTAATTATCGCGGCGCGACACTGATCGCCGATTATGGTCATAACCCGGATGCAATTTTAGCCTTGGTCAAAGCCGTAGAAACGATGCCTGCAAAACGCCGTTCCGTTGTCATTAGCGGCGCTGGTGATCGCCGCGACCAGGATATTCGCCAACAAACTGAAATCCTTGGTGATTCATTTGATGATGTGATCTTATATCAGGATCAATGCCAACGTGGTCGTGCGGATGGTGAAGTCGTTGCACTGTTACGTGAAGGCTTGAAGAGCGCCACCAAAACGACGCGTATCGATGAAATCAATGGCGAATTTGTTGCCATCGATCTGGCGATGGATCGATTGAATGAAGGTGATTTATGCCTGATTTTGATTGATCAGGTGGAAGAAGCCTTAGCGCATATTGCTCAACGTGTAGCGAAAGACTAAATCAGATTGACATCGCAAATAAAAATGCCGGCGCAAATTCTTTGCCCGGCATTTTTACTTGAAGATTTTGGATTTCAGGCTTCTGCTTCCTTTACAACACCGACAGCGCGAAAGACGTTCGCCCCACTGGCCAGCATGTAAACGCCACCACAGAAAAACAGGGTCGCAAACAGCTTAGGAATAAAACTGAAGGACTCACCCGGAAAAGTACGCCAGACGATCACACTGACGATGGGAAAGAACAAACCAAACAACATGCGACCAAACCAGCCAGCGTTTCCCTCTGCTCCGGTGGCGCAATTTTTATATGCGAGTGCCTTAAAAACACCGCTCCCGTTGGTGCCGGCCAGAACGACTTCATTGCCCTCATTGATCAACACGGGTTCTTTTGACTTTAATGTCACTTGCTTATCGCCAATTTGAAACATCGCAATATGGGTCGTGCTCACTTCACTTTCATTGCCGCCACTAATGCTGACGGTATTGCGCACACTTGCAGCTTGTCCTTTAAGTCTGTCCATCCTTGTCTCCATCTGATTTTTTTTGAATTTACTTCATTTTATTAACCTCGTTATACCGCTTCTCACTGCTAACAACTAACAACTAACTACTAACTACATACAACTTACCAAGTACAACATACAACATACACCATTGATCTGAACAGTGCGAACTACACAGTCAATCCAAATACAATCTGCTCACTGACGATCGCTTTGATGGTCGGTCCAAAACTACGGATATTTGATAACGTCGCATTATGATGTGCCCGGATCACTGCTGCATCTGCATGCGCTTTGTCATGCGTCGTATGTGCATCAGCAACCAGAATAACCGGAAAACCCAAAGCAGCAGCACGCCTTGTGGTGGTATCTACACAAAACTCGCTCGCATAACCACAAATCAACACTTGCTCAATTTGCCATTGCAACAACATCTCCGACAAGCAGGTATGCAGGAAAGAATCCGGGGTCGTTTTTCGCAGTATCACATCCCCCTCCTCAACAACCAGGCCCGATTCCAATTGCCAGCCTTCGAAGCCAAACTCTAATGCAGTTCCCGTCGCCTCATGCTGCACAAACACAACGGGCGTGCCAGCCAACCTTGCCCGCTCGGCAAGGGCATTGATACGAGAAATAACCAGATCAGCTTCGAAAGGACGAGGCTCTGAATCGAACAAGCCCCGCTGCACATCAATAATGAGTAAAGCTGATTTCATAGCTATCTGGTAAATGATTTAAATTTAATTTCCCACGCAGTCATTCAGGTGACCTTTTCGTGTTTTCAGTATCCACCAAAGTCAAAACATAATGGACGCGTACGATGACGGACATTGCCCGTACAATCAGCTCATCAATGGTGCATTAAGCTGCTGCAAAAATGGGACACCCGACAGCGGCCTATGTTTATCGCCAGAAATATCACCCTCCGCGATCATTGACGTGTAACGCAAGCAGCAAACACGCAAAAAGGACGAGAAATTATCAATATGACCGCGGTATTCGGCCAGCTCGTCATAAAGTTTGGTAATTAACTGAGTAGTGGTAAGGCCGTCACGCCCGGCAATTTCGCGCAAGGTATCCCAGAACAGTTTTTCCAGACGGATAGAGGTGACGACGCCATGCAGGCGTATAGAGCGCGCTTTTGATTCATACAAGCCAGGGTCGGCCTTTACAAAAATCTCACACATAGATTCTCCCGTACTTCGACAAGAAATCACGCAGCACTGACGCAAGTAGGTTGCGTCAGTCGTCGATTATACGGGGGTGTTAGATTTACAAATCTATTTGTGTGCCTAATAGAGACAAAAATTGTGCAATCCATGCCGGATGAGCTGGCCAGGCAGGCGCAGTCACAAAGTTCTTATCGGTGATTGCTTCTGTGACACCAATGTGAGCGTAATGTCCACCAGCGGCCTCCACTTCTGGTTGGCAAGCAGGGTAAGCGGAGCAGCGCACACCTTCAAGGACTTTCGCTGCCGCTAAAATCTGCGCACCATGGCATACCGCCGCCACAGGCTTATTAGTGCGCGAGAAATGCTGCACAATCGCGATAACACGAGGATTTAAACGTAAATATTCTGGCGCTCTCCCACCCGGAATCAACAAGCCATCGTATTCAACCTCATTTACCGTAGCAAAATCATGTGTCAAGGTGAACCGGTGACCAGGTTTCTCGGTGTAAGTTTGCTGCCCTTCAAAATCGTGAATAGCCGTCATCACAAAGTCGCCAACTTGTTTATCGGGACAAACGGCATGCACTTGATGCCCGATTGCGAGCAAGGCCTGAAATGGCACCATAGCCTCATAGTCTTCGACAAAGTCACCGACTAGCATAAGAATTTTTTTACCTGTCATGATGTCTCCAGAAAATATAGTTTAATATCTGAACAGTGGATTAGCTAAGTAAGCCAGATAAGAAATAAGTAAGCGTTTTTGATATACGATTGATTTGACATCGCTCATTGAAGTCTGAGCGTTGTTACTCAAAGTGTATGAACGCATCGCATTGTTATGCGAATTGACAATCAGCGGGTAATTACGGGTTACTACATTTCATGCGAAGGTTTTCGTCAACATCAATGCCATGCAATAAGAATATGCACCAATGTGGTTCTCATCGATTTGAAAATACCAAATATGCAACCTTGCCCAAATTTTGATCATAAAATAAACCGAATTGACGAGAATTTCGTATAAAATTCTTTCCCGCAACATAGGCTATGGTGCCTAAGTTGAAAAGGCAAAAAGTGCACGGAGTCAAAATGCCAGAAGTAGTCTCAATATTTAAAAATAAAGTACTGCTGCTTACCCAGACTTTTTTCATCAAAGATAATAAAAAAGAACTCTTACTGTGCGCACACAAGTACGATTTTGATATCCTGTTTTTTGACCAGATGAGTGACTTCGTCAGCGCGGTACAGAACTCAGACGGTAATGACTTGTTTGTGATCGATCTCGATGTACTGTACAACATGCAAAATGACATGTCGCAACAGCGCCGCCAAACCATGTTCCTCAGCGATCTACTCCAACGACTGCCAGAACAGAAGAATTACGTTTACTTGCAAACAGTACGCCAAGGCGAACGTTTCTTGCTGCAACAAAAGCTGGTGGAAAGCAATTGCCTGGCTTACGCAGAAAAGCCAATTACCAATGATGTTTTGGTCGATAAACTATTTAATTTATTCGGAAAACACAAGCGTGGAGAATTAAATACCATTGTTTATCTCGGCGACTCCGCACCTCTCGACACGGCCATGTTGGAAGAAAGCGGCGTAGAACTAATTCAATGCTTAGACGCAAAAGCCTTACATTTGCGGGTCAAAGAAACTCAGCCTGATATCGTTCTCATCAACGAAGCACAATATCTGAACACCGAAGCCTTAGTGCGGGTCTTAAAAAAGAATATTGAGTTTGATCCCGGCCGGGAAATTATCATGCTGCAAGACCAGTCAGCACCAATGCTGGCTCGCAAAGCGCTCGACAGTGGCTTTGATGAAATCTTGAATAAGACCGATATCGATGTACTGACTCGTCAGGTTCTTAATCGCATCAATAAAATTCGTGCCAGCAAAGATTTAATTAGTCGCGACCGCGCAACTGGCTTACTGAACAAAGTTGGCCTGCAAAACAAAGCCCTGGATATGATCAGACGCGCTGCACGGTCTGACAAATCGCTCGCCTACGGCATCATTGATATCGACAAATTCAAGACCATTAATGACACTTGGGGTCATTATTTTGGTGACATCGTCATCAAGCGGCTTTCACTGATTTTATCGGCGCATTTGGGAGAACATGATTTACTGAGCCGCTTTGGCGGTGAAGAGTTTGTCGCGGTATTTTGGGACACAAATCTTGAGGAAGGCAAACGCAAGCTAGATGAAATGCGACTTGCATTTGGCAAGGTTGCCTTTGAAGTGACGCCTGGCGAAATCAAAAACTTTAGCTTTAGTGGTGGCGTCGCCGATTTCCCTAGTTTCAAAACAGAAAACGCGTTGTTCTTACAAGCAGACGCAATGCTCTATCAAGCCAAGCAAGGCGGCAGAAATCAAATCTGTATTGCCGCGCCAGATCTGAAAAATTGCGCTTAACAGGAAAAACTTGAATGATGTCGATGCCTATCGTCGACACCATTCAATAATCAGGTATTCAGCGAATTATCTGGCTAAAAAGCGATAGATTCTATCGCTTTTTATTTGCCCGCAATAACACCCAAAACGTCATGTCCACCAGCACCAAATAGCAACTCTTTGAGGTGCGCTAATTGGTCCCGCACTTGTGCTGCTTTTTCAAACTCAAGATTTTTGGCATGATCGAGCATAAGTTTTTCTAAGCGTTTTATTTCACGACTGATCTGCTTCTCGCTCATCATTTCGTATTTAGCAGCCTCTTGCGCCACAGCTAAATCTTGTTTGGCCTCTTGCGGATTGTAGACGCCATCAATAATGTCTTTAATCTGCTTACGAATACCGGTTGCTGTAATATTATTTTCGAGATTGAATGCCAATTGCTTGTTGCGACGGCGCTCTGTTTCGCCCATTGCACGTCGCATTGAGTCGGTGATTTTATCGGCATATAAGATTGCTTTTCCGTGCAGGTTACGCGCAGCACGACCTATAGTTTGAATCAAACTGCGTTCTGAACGTAAGAAACCTTCTTTGTCAGCGTCCAGAATTGCCACCAACGACACCTCCGGAATGTCTAAACCTTCGCGCAATAAGTTAATCCCGACCAACACATCAAAAGTACCGAGACGCAAATCGCGAATAATCTCTACCCGCTCGACGGTATCAATATCGCTATGCAAATAACGCACCTTGATGCCATTTTCACCTAAAAATTCGGTCAGTTGTTCAGACATGCGCTTGGTCAAAGTCGTCACTAACACACGCTCATTTTTCTTCACGCGCTCTGTGATTTCCCCCATCAAATCATCGACTTGCGTTAATGCAGGACGCACTTCAATTTCCGGATCAACCAAGCCTGTTGGACGCACGACCTGCTCGACAACCTGATCAGCATGTTGATGCTCGTACTCGCCCGGCGTTGCCGATACAAACACTGTCTGGCGCAATTTACTCTCGAACTCAGCAAACTTGAGTGGCCGGTTATCTAATGCCGATGGCAGCCGGAAGCCATAATCGACCAGATTGGTTTTACGCGCACGGTCACCGTTGTACATGCCGTTGAGTTGCCCGGTCAATACGTGTGATTCATCAAGGAACATTAAGGCATCAGCCGGCAAATAGTCCACCAGCGTTGGTGGCGGCTCACCAGCCTTGGCACCACTCAAATGTCGCGAGTAGTTTTCGATGCCTTTAGTAAAACCGATCTCCGCCATCATTTCCAGATCAAAACGCGTGCGTTGTTCGATGCGCTGTTCTTCGATCAATTTGTTTTCACGACGAAAAAAATCGAGACGCTCTCGCAATTCTTCTTTGATCGTTTCGATCGCACGCAACACAGTTTCGCGCGGGGTCACGTAATGGGACCCAGGATAGACGGTAAAGCGTGCAATTTTTTGCTTGATCCGTCCAGTCAACGGATCAAACAACTGAAGATTTTCGATTTCATCATCGAACATCTCTACTCGCAATGCCAGTTCTGCATGTTCCGCCGGGAAAATATCGATCGTATCGCCACGCACTCTGAACGTACCACGCCCAAAATCCACCTCATTGCGGGAATATTGCATCTGGATCAGACGTGCGATCACATCACGTTGACTGACTTTGTCCTTGGCACGCAAAGTCAGAATCATTTTGTGGTATTCATTCGGATTACCAATACCGTAGATCGCCGAGACGGTCGCCACGATAATGACGTCACGCCTTTCCATCAAAGATTTAGTGCATGACAGGCGCATTTGCTCAATATGTTCATTGATTGCAGAATCCTTCTCAATAAACAAGTCTCGCTGTGGGACATAAGCTTCGGGTTGATAATAATCGTAGTAAGAAACGAAATACTCAACCGCATTTCGCGGGAAAAATTCACGGAACTCGCTGTACAGTTGCGCAGCCAGGGTTTTATTTGGCGCAAAAATAATTGCCGGACGGCCAGTACGGGCAATGACGTTCGCCATCGTGTAAGTTTTGCCTGAGCCCGTCACACCCAATAAAGTCTGAAAAAACAAACCGTCCTCAATACCCTCTACCAGCTTTGCTATCGCCGCAGGCTGATCACCCGCTGGTTCAAACATCTGATAAAGCTGAAAGGCTGAATGAGGAAATGAAATAAACTTTGTTTCATCCAAAGTCTCAGATAAAGCGACTGAATTCACTGGTGCTACCGCCATGGTGCTCTTACCTTTGCTAAAATATGAGGCTGTCATAGAACTTACGCAAACAGGCTGGCTTGCGCAATACCCCGCGCAATATCATGCTCCTCCCGGTACTTATCTGTACCTTACGTCCAGGGCTTATCTAGCCTGAAAGTTCTTGCGTAAGTCTTATGTAGTTTGCATTAAAACATCATACCAACCATCTCTGTCGACAACGACAGACAATTATCCATATTATCACGATGACCGCTCTCGCCTCTTCTCCTCTGTTTTCCGCCATTGAAATGGCTCCTCGCGACCCTATTCTCGGGATCACGGAAGCATTTAATGCAGATCAAAGCCCTGCCAAAGTCAATTTAGGTGTTGGCGTCTACTATGACGACAACGGCAAGGTTCCTTTATTGGAATGCGTTAAAAAAGCCGAAGCCATCCTGATTGAAAAATATGCACCGCGCACCTATTTGCCGATCGAAGGCTTGGCCGCCTACGACAAGGCAGTACAGGAGCTCGTATTTGGCGCGGATAGCGCCGTCGTGAAAGAGAAGCGCGCAATAACGGCGCAAGCGATCGGCGGAACCGGCGCCTTGAAATTGGGCGCCGATTTCCTGCAACGTTTCTCTCCTGACTCCGAAGTATGGATCAGTGATCCAAGCTGGGAAAATCACCGTGCCTTATTTGAATCAGCGGGATTTAAAGTCAATGCATATCCGTACTACGATGCAACAACGCGCGGCGTGAACTTTAGCGGCATGCTTGCTGCACTTGTAGCCATGCCAGCCGGCTCCATCGTGCTGCTGCACGCATGCTGCCACAACCCGACAGGTGCGGATCTGACCGATGATCAGTGGACCCAAGTCATCAACGTCGTCACCGAACGCGGATTGATTCCCTTCCTGGACATGGCTTACCAGGGCTTTGGTGATGGGATCGAAGCAGATGGTCGGGTGGTGCGTCGATTTGCAGAAGCTGGTGGCGCGCTGTTTGTCTCCAATTCTTTCTCTAAATCATTCTCATTGTACGGCGAGCGTGTTGGTGCATTAAGCATCGCAGCGAGTAGTGCGGATGAAGCGGCACGCATTATGTCGCAACTGAAGCGCGTCATTCGCACCAATTACTCTAACCCGCCATCCCATGGTGGACAAGTAGTAGCCACTGTTCTGTCAACCCCAGAGTTGCGCCAATTATGGGAAGAAGAACTGGCGGGTATGCGCGTACGCATCCGCGAGATGCGCAAAGCTTTCGTCGAAAAATTGAAAGCACAAGCGCCAACCCATCAGTTTGATTTCGTGATGCAACAACGTGGCATGTTCTCGTATTCTGGTCTGACGAAAGAGCAAGTACAACAGCTGCGCGAAAACAACTCTATCTACGCGGTGGATACGGGCCGTATCTGTGTTGCTGCACTCAACAACAAAAATATCGATCAAGTCATCACATCGATTGCCAAAGTTTTGTAATTGAAAACCGCCGAGGCGTTGACAAGTGATGCTTCGGCGCATATAATCTTTGTCTCTGTTCCCTGATAGCTCAGTCGGTAGAGCGACGGACTGTTAATCCGCAGGTCCCTGGTTCGAGTCCAGGTCGGGGAGCCACAGAATTCGAAGTACGTAGTGAACTTATTAAAAAATCACTGCAAAAAAGTTTAACGAAGATGTTATCTTCTATTCCCTGATAGCTCAGTCGGTAGAGCGACGGACTGTTAATCCGCAGGTCCCTGGTTCGAGTCCAGGTCGGGGAGCCAAATTTTTAAGGGCTTAACTTCATTGTTAAGCCCTTTTTCTTCGCCAGAAATTCTTGAAGTATATCATCGATATAATTCAAATTTTTCCGGTCTGTGTTTTTCAAAAGTTTTTGAAGAGCATGTCCAGACACCGCTGCCAGTCTGTTTCAGTGTGGTCAGCACTCCAGGTAGTACTCAAGGCTTTATACTGATTGGCTATTGCTGAATCTCGCCGCATCAACGCATAAGATAATTTATACATAGTACCGTAGGGCCCACGGCACTATCCCATGCATGGTTATGACGTTCGATGCTCGTGAGATCTCAGCACCCTTCTTCCCCTCCGCACTACAAAGATTCCCAACGAAATATCATTTGTATCACGTTTTTTACAGTACTTACAAAAAGTCACAATAGTCATAGCAGCGTAACATTTGGGGATTAATCTTGCCTTCAATCAATTCCCCTAACCGCATTTTAGTTGCAAATATATCGTGCTTAATCTTATCTCTCCCGCAATCCGACTGATGCAAGGTTTTCGCATCGGTCACAAAGTCGCTTTCGTTGCTACTGCGTTTGCCATCCCCCTTTTTGTTGTGGTGGCATTGCTGTTTAGCGAAATGCAAACCGAGGTAGCTGCTACCAAAGAAAAACAGGTAGCAATTCAGCAAATTCAACAATATCAATCACTACAAATCGATCTCAGAAAATACCGTGCGTTAATGCACATGCAATTGACTGGCAATAAACAAATAGGCGATCTGGTGAATACCACCAAAGCAAACATAGATAAAACTTTCGACAAAATAAGCAACAAAACCGCTGCTGAGGACATCAAAAAACAATGGCAAGCAATCGCAGCAAAACAAGCGGGTATGAAGGCGGCAGAAAGTTTTATTCAATATAGTCAATTACTAGATTTGCTGAACCAACAAATTAACACAACCGCCTATTCGAGCAAACTGGCGCTTGACAGCGATTTTACGACGCACGAATTAGCTGGCATCTATTTAAATAGCATCCCATCGATTGTTGAGAAGCTATCCATCATGTCTGCTCGCGGTGCTGCGTACATTGATAGCGGCTTATTTGAAGCTGGTGAAGATGTCACATTAAACTCGTTGCAAATGCTCGCACAACAGGACATTAAACAACTCACAGAACAAACCGTCGCGCTGGAGAAAGAAAATCCTGAATACAAAGGAACACTGGAAAACTTACGCAACAACATGGCGGTAGGTCTTAAGTTTCTTGAGCGCGCCAAAGACGAGGTCTTATCGTCCGTCAATCAAAGCTCTGGTACAGCATTTTTGGCAGCTGGCCAGGAAAGTCTCGACAAATTGGCCGCCTCTGACCTGGCAACGACCAATCTGGTGAATGATCGCCTGGATGCCCATATTCGCCAGTTAAATCTGAAAATCATCAGGATGTTTGCTGCGATTGTGACGCTCGTTTTACTTGCATGCTATTTCCTGCTCGGCATCTACTTTTCTCTGGCACGCGATATCGGCGTTCTCACCACCGCTATCGCAAAGACTGCTGATGGCGACCTGCAGGACATGGAAACCAGTAACGGCAAAGATGAACTCGCGCAACTGATCAATGCTGTAGGAAAAATGAATTTTGGCTTGAGCAATCTGGTTGATAATATACGGACGGGTGCGGAAAATGTGAATACCATCGCCAGAGAAATCCATGATGAGAATATTGACCTTGCAAGCCGTACTGAAAATCAGGCAGGCGCATTACAGCAAACCGCGAGTTCAGTAGAGGAATTGACGAGTACTATCAAAGAAAATGCTGGCAATCTCTCACAAGCTAGCAACCTGATTCATGCTTCAGCCGACTCGGTTCAACAAGGCTTGCAAGTCATGAATAAAGCGATCGACACCATGCAGACAGTTACTGCCACATCCAAAAAGATTTCCGAAATCATTGGCGTCATGGATGGCATTGCATTCCAGACCAACATCCTCGCTTTAAATGCCGCCGTTGAAGCTGCCCGTGCAGGCCAGGAAGGCCGTGGATTTGCGGTTGTCGCAAGTGAAGTACGAAACCTCGCGCAGCGCAGCGCTAATGCTGCAAAAGAAATTAAAGCCCTGATCGTATCTTCTGGAGAAGCGATCGAAAATGGTAGCACAATGATTAATACGGCAGGCAAAACCATGCGTGAAATTGCTGAAAACGTGGAACAGGTTACTGACCTGATTAAGCATGTCAGCAATGCTAGTCAGGAACAAAGTGCGGGCATATCCAGCGTCAATGAGGCAATCAACAGTATCGATGAAATTACGCAGCACAATGCTGCACTAGTGGGTCAAGCGACCCAGTCCACCGATAAGCTCGAGAGTCAGGCAAGTGAATTGAGCGCCGCTGTGAGCGTGTTTAAAACCAGACGAACTAGCCATAGTGAATCACCATCTACACCGAAGTTGATACGCAATGCACCAGCGGCGACAAAAATGCGCCAAACAAAAAGTGCATTAAAAGTCATCGGCAGCATGTGAGTGGTCAAATATAAAAAATCCCCGGTACTTCAACATACCGGGGATTTTTATTTTGACCTTCAATGTCAGTCACTTTTGAAGCAGCGAAAGCAATCAATACAAAGAAGTAAGTCTAGCGAATCATGGTGCTAACAGTGTCAGAATGGAGCGCAGCTCATCTCTGATCTGATGCAAATTCACTGGCACCTCTTCAGGCTCATCAAGTTGATTTTGCAGCCTTGCTGAACCACTACCCAACTTATTACGAGCACCGTTTATTGTAAATCCTTGCTCATACAACAGCTCGCGGATGCGCCGTATCAACAAGACTTCATGATGCTGATAATAGCGTCGGTTGCCACGGCGCTTGACCGGTTTTAATTGCGAAAACTCTTGCTCCCAGTAGCGCAATACATGTGGCTTAACACCACATAATTCGCTGACCTCACCGATCGTAAAATACCGTTTCGCTGGGATAGGAGGCAAAGTGACAGATTCAATCTTAATTTCAGTCATCTATTTTTAAGCAGCATGAGCGAGAGGTTGACCGCTGGCATCATCTACCATGCCTTTCAATTTTTGACTGGCATGGAAAGTAACAACGCGGCGAGCGGTGATAGGAATTTCTTCACCTGTTTTAGGATTGCGCCCTGGACGCTGAGGTTTATCACGCAACTGAAAATTGCCAAAACCAGACAATTTTACCGACTCACCTCGCTCCAGCGCATCACGAATTTCATCAAAAAAAGTTTCTACCATATCTTTTGCTTCGCGTTTATTCAGGCCAACTTGCTCAAAAAGCAATTCAGCCAACTCAGCTTTGGTTAAGGTAGGCAACTCTTTTTCCGCTTGAGAACGAGCCCTTGCTTCTAGCATCGCACGATTCAGATCGGCATCTAATACCGATTGAAATTCAGCGGAATTTACGTCATTCATTATCAAACTCATCTAATTATTATCAAGCAATGCCAGTTATGCAATTAACGCAATTTAGCCGAAAACTTCTGGCCAGCCGCGGAGGTCAGAGCAGCCATTGCCGTTTCAACTCTGTCATCTTGTAAGGTAGTTTGAGTATCTTGCAAGCTAAAGCGGAATGCAAGACTTTTTTCATCCGCTTCCAAACCTTTACCGCGATATTCATCAAACAAAACAACGGCTTGCATAATTTTGCAAGCATCATTATTGTGCGCTTCTGCCTCAAATACATCCAGCAAATCTTGCACCGCAACGCCTTGCTTAACCACTAACGCCAAATCGCGAGTGACTGCCTGGAACTTGGAAATTTCATGGTAAACAGGGACATTCACTTCTTGCAATGCCGATGTTTCCACTTCAAATACCACTGGCGCCAATGGCAGGTCATATTTTTGTTGCAAGCGCGGATGCAATTCACCAATGAAACCGATGCGTTTACCATCGCATTCTATACTTGCACTACGCCCGGGATGCAATGCAACGTGCTCAGTTTTAACAAAGCGCAAAGTTTTAGGGGAAAACAATGCCTCTAAATCTGCTTTCACATCAAAGAAATCGACATTACGCTGCGCGACACCCCACTGCTCTTCTACAACCGGCCCATAGGCCAGCGCAGACAGATGCTTAGGCTGGTGATAGCCAGCGACCGACAACGCACCGTCAGCAACTGCTTCATCACGCAAGTAGACAGCACCGATTTCGAATATACGAACACGGCTTACTTTACGGTTGAGGTTGTAACGTGCATTCGCGATCAGGCTACCGATCAGATTCGTGCGCATAACGCCCATCTGGCTTGCTATTGGATTCAACAATTTGACGGGCGCATCGTTACCAGCAAAGTCTTTTTCCCACGCTTCTTCGACAAAGCTGTAGTTCACCACTTCCTGGTAATCCTGATCTGCGACTAAACGACGAATCGCAAACAATGAACGCGCATTTTCCGGTGCAATCAACATCGCGCTTGCTGCCACTGGTGGCAACGCAGGGATGTTTTCGAAGCCGTAAACACGCGCCACTTCTTCGATCAGATCTTCTTCGATTTCGATATCGAAACGATATGATGGTGGCGTGACCGAGAATTCGCCGTCCTGATGCGTAAATTGCAAATTCAAACGTGTGAAAATATCCGCGATCGCTGCATCAGTCAAAGGGACACCGATGACTTTTTGCGCGCGCGCAGTGCGCAGTTTTACTGCCAAACGTTGTGGCAGATTAACGATCTGATCATCCACTGGCCCGACCTTAACCTGCTCAGCACCGCCACAAATTTCAACGATCAACGCAGTAATACGTTCGATGTGCTCAACGATGTTTTCAAAGTCAACACCACGCTCAAAACGATGCGCAGCATCCGTCGAGAAATTAAAACGGCGCGCACGACCTTGAATTGCATTGGGCCACCAGAACGCGGCTTCCAGATAAATATTTTGCGTATCGAGCGTCACAGAAGTGGAATCACCACCCATGATGCCAGCCAGAGATTCGATCTCTTTATCGTCAGCAATAACACCGATCCATTCATCGACTTCCACTGTGTTGCCGTTAAGCAGCTTGACTGACTCGCCAGCCTTACCCCAACGCACATCCATTCCACCGTGGATCTTATCGAGATCAAACACATGTGACGGGCGACCCAGTTCTAACATAACGTAATTAGAAATATCGACCAATGCGGAGATAGGACGCTGACCACTTCGTTCCAGACGCTGCTTCATCCATTCTGGCGTTGCTGCCTTCGCGTTCACACCGCGTATCACGCGACCACAGAAGCGACCGCATAAATCTGGTGCAGAAACTTTGACCGGTAAGACTTCATTCAGTGTGACTGGAATTTCTTTGGTCGTTGGCAAGTGCATAGGCGTGCCCGTCAGTGCAGACACTTCGCGCGCCACACCTAAAACGGACAAGCAATCTGCTTTGTTTGGCGTCAGCTTGATCGTGAACTTCAAATCATTGAGCTGGTAGTAATCGCGGAAATTCTGACCAACTGGCGCATCTGCCGGCAGATCCATCAAACCACCGGCGTCATCCGATAATTTTAATTCACGTGCGGAACAAAGCATACCTTGTGACTCAACACCACGCAGCTTACCAACCTTGATTTCAAAAGGTTTGCCGTCAGCGCCTGGCGGCAAAATCGCACCAGCCATTGCGCATGGCACGCGCATGCCTACGCGCACATTAGGCGCGCCACAGACGATATTTAACAAGGTCCCAGTGCCTACATCGACCTGACAGATATTCAAACGATCTGCATCAGGGTGTTTGGCGATTTCGCGAATTTCCGCGACCACAACATTGTTAAAAGGAGGAGCCACAGGCTCAACTTCTTCGACCTCCAAACCCGACATGGTCAACAGATGAGAGAGTTCATCCGAAGACATTTTCGGATCAACCATGGTGCGAAGCCAGTTTTCAGAAAATTGCATAATTCAGCCGTCTAATGTGAGATGCCTGAGCGCTGAGCGCTCAAAAAATTTAGTTGAATTGCTTCAGGAAACGCAAGTCGCCTTCGTAGAATAAGCGCAGATCGTTGACGCCATAACGCAGCATCGTCAAACGCTCAAGGCCTGAGCCAAACGCAAAACCGATATATGTTTCAGGATCGAGACCCATGTTGCGAATCACGCTAGGATGCACCTGACCAGAGCCGGACACCTCTAACCAACGCCCTTTCAATGGGCCGCTACCAAATGCAATATCGATTTCGGCCGAGGGTTCAGTGAAGGGGAAATACGATGGGCGGAAACGCACCTGCAAATCATCAGTTTCAAAAAACGCTTTGACGAAGTTCAGATACACACCTTTCAGATCGGCAAAGCTGATATCTTCTGCGATCCACAAACCTTCAACCTGATGGAACATCGGTGAGTGCGTTGCATCACTATCGACGCGATAGGTGCGACCTGGAGCGATCACTTTGATCGGCGGTTTGTTCATGCGCGCATAACGCACCTGCATCGGACTCGTGTGGGTACGCAACAATAATTGCTTACCCTGACTGTCTTTACCGTCGATATAAAACGTATCTTGCATCGAACGCGCCGGGTGATTTTCCGGGCTGTTTAATGCAGTGAAGTTGGTCCAGTCGGTTTCGATTTCCGGCCCATCGGCCACATCAAACCCGATTGAACGGAAAATTTCTTCGACGCGCTGCCAGGTGCGCATGACCGGGTGAATACCCCCCACGCCACGGCCACGCCCAGGCAAAGTCACGTCGATGGCTTCGGCATTCAGACGTGCTTGCAATTGTGCATTGGCGAGCGCGTCACGACGTTCTGTCAAGGCAGTTTCAATTTGCACTTTGGCAGCGTTTATGACGGCGCCTTGTGTCTTACGTTCATCTGGGGAGAGTTTGCCCAGACTTTTCATTTGTTCGGTAATCTGGCCACTTTTGCCCAGATATAAGGCTTTCGCATTTTCCAGCGCAGCGGCATCGGATGCCGCAAGAAAATCAGCACAGGCCTGGCTGACGATTTGATCTAAAGGGTTCATGCGTTGTTCCCGCTTACAAACTGATAATGATAGAACTTTTACAAAATTAATCCAAGCTGAGGTTCTGCGACACGAAGAAAAATATCTTTAGCACAGTCACCAGGCCGGAGCAGATCAATAAAAAGTTCTCAATGCGCTGAAAACAAAACGGGGCATAGGAATCAACCTCTGCCCCGCTTGATGGATGCGATATGTAAAAACACATCGCAAGCGACTACAAATTACTAATTACGCAGCCAGGTTGGCTTTAACTTGATTAACAATCGCAGCAAATGCTGGTTTGTCCATCACAGCCATGTCTGCCAGTACTTTACGGTCGAGTTCAATAGAAGCTTTTTTCAAGCCGTTCATGAACACGCTGTATGTCATACCGTGCTGACGTGTTGCTGCGTTGATACGAGTAATCCACAGTGCGCGGAATACGCGTTTCTTGTTGCGGCGATCGCGGTATGCGTATTGGCCAGCGCGCATAACTGCCTGCTTAGCAATACGGTAAACCTTACTACGACGACCACGGTAACCTTTTGCAAGGTTTAAAACTTTCTTATGACGGGCACGAGCTGTAACCCCACGTTTTACTCTAGGCATAATAACTCCTTAATAATGAGTATGAGGTTAAGCTGTAGGCATCATGCGCATGACGGAAACCATGTTGGTGTCATGAACACCGACGGCACCACGCAATTGACGTTTGTTTTTGGTCGTTTTCTTAGTCAAGATATGACGTTTGAAAGCTTGACCGCGTTTAACGGTACCACCTGGACGCACACGGAAGCGCTTTTTTGCGCTGCTTTTCGTCTTCATTTTTGGCATAGCACTATCTGTCTATTACGACAGCCTCATTTTATATGATGGTAGGTGGCAGCAACGATCGCTACTCTTGGATGCCTACTTCTCACTTATGTGACCTGCCACTTTCGCAGCAGGTCTTTCGCAATACGCATCAAACGCACATCGCAAAATTCTTTTTTACTACTTTAAAACTAATTACTTCTTTTTCTTCGGCGCCAGAATCATGACCATCTGACGACCTTCCATTTTTGGAAATTGCTCTACCTGACCATACGGTTCCAGATCCAGCTTCAGGCGCTCGAGAACGCGCATACCGATTTCCTGGTGCGCCATTTCACGACCGCGGAAACGCAGAGTGATCTTGGTTTTATCGCCGTCATCAAGGAACTTGATCAAATTACGCAGTTTGATGTTGTAATCACCATCATCAGTACCCGGGCGGAATTTCACTTCTTTCACCAAAATGACTTTTTGCTTCAATTTGGCTTCGTGAGCTTTCTTCTGCTCTTGATACTTAAACTTGCCGTAATCCATCAAACGACAAACTGGAGGTTGCGCGGTTGGTGCAATCTCCACCAAATCCACATTAGCCTCTTCGGCCAAGCGGAAGGCTTCACCCAGTTTAACGATCCCCAGAGGTTCGTTATCAACGCCAGACAAGCGCACTTCAGGCGCGGTAACTTCACCGTTGATACGATGTGTTCTTTCGGTAGCTATTGCAGTTTCCTTTAAAAAATAAAATCTTCACCGTGCCATCTCCCTCAAAAAGGGAGATTGCTGACCGATCTGTTAAACCTTGTTTGCTATCTCGTCTTGCAGGCGAGAGATGAAGGCATCGAGAGGCATTACCCCCAGATCCAGATTGCCACGCGTACGCACAGCCACTGTGTTGGCATCCCGTTCTTTATCGCCAATTACTAAGATGTAAGGTAATTTTTGAATAGAATGCTCGCGTATTTTATATGTAATCTTCTCATTACGCAAATCAGTATTTACTCTAAACCCTTGTTTTTTCAGGTTTTCTGCAACAGCCTGGGTATATTCCGCTTGCGATTCGGAAATATTCAACACAGAAACTTGCACTGGAGCCAACCACAAAGGCAAGGCGCCAGCGTGATTTTCTATCAAAATACCAATAAAACGTTCCATAGAACCAACAATCGCACGATGCAACATGACTGGCACTTTGCGACTATTATCATCTGCCACGTATTCAGCACCCAGACGACCAGGCATAAAAAAGTCAACCTGCATCGTTCCAACCTGCCAAGGGCGACCCAGACTATCTTTCAGGTGATATTCGATCTTAGGACCGTAAAACGCCCCCTCGCCCGGCAACTCTTCCCACTCAGTTACACCACAGCTACGCAAACCAGCACGCAAGGTTTCTTCTGCTTTATCCCAGATTTCATCAGTACCAATACGATTATCGGGGCGCAAAGCAAGCTTAATAGCAATATTTTTAAAACCAAAATCCTGATACACCTTCATTGCCTGCGGATGGAACGCAATCACTTCATCCTGAATTTGCTCTTCAGTACAGAAGATGTGACCATCATCCTGTGTAAAGCCACGTACACGCATGATGCCATGCAAGGCACCCGACGGCTCATTACGATGACACTGACCAAACTCACCAAAACGTAATGGCAAATCGCGGTAACTCTTCATGCCAGAGTTGAAAATTTGCACATGACCAGGGCAATTCATTGGCTTCAATGCGTAAGCACGATTTTCCGATTCAGTGACAAACATATTGTCTTTGTAATTAGCCCAGTGACCAGTTTTATTCCACAAACTGCTATCGAGAATCTGCGGCCCCTTCACTTCCTGATAACCGCAGTCTTGGTAGACCTTGCGCATGTACTGCTCAATTTGCTGCCAGATAGTCCAGCCTTTGGCATGCCAAAATACCAGACCCGGCGCTTCATCTTGAAAATGGAACAAATCCAATGCTTTGCCGAGCTTGCGGTGATCACGCTTTTCCGCCTCTTCCAGCATATGCAAGTATTGCTCCTGATCTTCCTTTTTAGCGAATGCAGTGCCGTAAATACGTTGCAACATTTCGTTTTTGGAGTCACCGCGCCAGTACGCGCCAGCCAACTTCATCAACTTGAACACTTTCAATTTACCAGTCGAAGGCACATGAGGGCCGCGACACAGATCAGTGAAGTTACCTTCTGTGTACAAAGAAACATCCTGATCCGCTGGAATCGATTCGATAATCTCTGCTTTATAGGCCTCACCGATCGACTTAAAGTAAGCAACCGCCTCATCGCGCGGCAATACTTTGCGTGTAACTTGCTCATCTTTTTTAGCCAATTCAAGCATTTTCTTTTCAATCAACACCAGATCATCTGGTGTGAATGGGCGCTTATAAGAAAAGTCATAGTAAAAGCCGTTTTCAATGACGGGACCGATAGTAACTTGTGCCTCAGGAAATAATTCTTTTACTGCATACGCCAACAAATGCGCTGTCGAGTGACGAATTACTTCAAGGCCATCTGCATCTTTATCAGTGACAATCGCCAGCTCGACATCATTCTCAATTAAATAAGACGTATCAACCAACTTACCATCAACACGACCAGCCAGTGCAGCCTTAGCCAGACCCGCACCAATGCTGGCTGCAACTTGCGCAACCGTTACCGGCGCATCGAATTGTCGTTGCGAACCATCAGGAAGTTTTACTGAGACCATATCACTCTCCAAAGAGAAAGAAGTTTGCTAAAAAGGGATTTAAAAAATGCAGACGAAAAAAAAGCACGGCTAGCCGTGCTTTTTCACATTTGATACAGACGAAAAAGATCCTCGACTAGAGTCGCTCCCAAACCATTTGCGTGGTAGTTCGCGGTGTCATAACCAGGATGCCTTTCTCACTCTTATCTAAAGGTATTACTAATTCTATGGTAGACACGATTGGACTCGAACCAACGACCCCTACCATGTCAAGGTAGTGCTCTAACCAGCTGAGCTACGCGTCTAAAGAAACAAGAGTATAGCAGAATCAGTGAAATAATTGCTAGCCCCCAAGGGCACTTTTTTATTGAAGGCCCGAATTTACCGGATTAAACACAAAAACCATAAGAACTTAGCAAAGGTTTATTGCGCGCCTCTGGAACAATTCAGAAGAATCAACATATCCATTTACTGACGCCGTACTTCTTGGACTCCACTTACCTCACGAATAACAGCTAATGCCTTCTGCAATTGCGCTGTGCCTCCGATTTCTACAGTGAAAGACATGCGCGCTTGCGCCTTGGCACTTTGCGTGTTCACACCAATGACGTTGATTTTTTCGCGAGAAAAAACTTCTGATATATCCCTCAGCAGCCCCTGCCTATCTTGCGCCATCACAAAAATATCGACAGGGTATACGGTGTCCTTGACCTGCTCACCCCACGTTGTCTGGATCACACGCTCGGGTGCCTTGTTGCGCATTTCGGCAAAATTTTTGCAGGTCAGGCGATGAATAGACACGCCCTTACCGCGCGTCACAAAACCGACGATGCTATCTGGCGGTGCAGGTTTGCAGCAACGCGCCAACTGCGTCATCAATCCATCCGTACCAACCACCAACACACCCGACTTGGCACCTTGTGTGACACTCGATGCGCGACTCTTGTTCGCGACAAACTCATCTGGCTCTTCGACGGGCACGTTATCACGCAAGACCGTTTCTATCTGACGCAGACTAAATTCTTCTTTGCCGACCGACAGAAAAAACTCATCTAAAGCAGCAAAGCCCAATTTACGGGCCAGCTCTTCGAGATTAACGGCGGTTTTCCCTTCGCGCTGCAATGTTTTTTCTACCATTGCACGGCCAAAAGCCAGTGTTTCCTGCTGGTCTATTGCATTAAACCACGCACGAATCTTGGTGCGAGTGCGGGTGCTGACAGAATATTCCGGACTCAACCAATCGCGCGAAGGTCCTGTATGCGTAGATCCGGACTTTAAAGTAATGATCTCCACTGTCTGACCATTTTGCAGTCGAGTATTGAGTGGCACCATCGCATTGTCTACGCGCGCACCACGACAACGATGACCAACGTCGGTATGTAACTGATAGGCGAAATCAACAGGCGTTGCACCACATGGCAATTCAATCACACGTGCTTGCGGCGTCAGAACATAAATTCTGTCATCCAGACTCGCAGCCTTGAGTTTTTCAACCCATTCGCGTTGCACATCTTCATGCTCGACAACGGCATCAGCAATTTCCGTTTTCCACGCCAACAATTGACGCAGCCAGGCAATTTTTTCATCGTATTCTTGCGCGGTAAAATTGGAGCCGCCGCTTTCTTTATAGCGCCAGTGCGCCGCGACGCCATATTCGGCAAACTGGTGCATTTCACGCGTGCGTATCTGCACTTCCAGCGGGCGACCATCTTCAACTGTGACTACCGTGTGCAATGATTTGTAGCCATTTGATTTTGGGCGGGAAATGTAGTCGTCGAATTCTTTCGGAATCGGTGCCCAGGCGTTATGCACGATACCCAGCACCGTATAACAATCCTTAATATCATCAACGATGACCCTAAATGCTCGCACATCGTAAAGCTCGTCGAAATTCATCGACTTGCCCTTCATTTTTTTCCAGATACTGAAAATATGTTTAGGTCTGCCACTTACCTCTGCTTTGACACCTGCAGCCTTTAATTCTGCATTTAAACGAGCAATTGCAGTGACCACAAACCCTTCACGCTCAACCCGTTTTTCTTCGAGCATTTTGGCAATGCGTTTGTACTGATCCGGCTCCAGAAAACGGAAAGATAAATCTTCCAATTCCCACTTCAATTGCCACACACCGAGCCGGTTAGCCAAAGGCGCATACAAATCCATGGTCTCTGACGCATATTGGCGAGTCGCCGCATCATCACGCTTGCATTCAGCAAAATAACGCAAAGTGGTGACGCGGGACGCCAAGCGCACTAACACCACGCGCATATCAGTCGCCATTGCCAACACCATTTTGCGCAAGGTTTCCATCTGCGCTGCCGCTTTTCCTGCGGCGTCTTTACCCTTGCCTACGTCTTGCTGCGACCAGGTCGCTTCGCGCAATTTCATGAGCCGCCTGATGCCATTGACGAGATCATCAATCTCTTTACCAAAGCGCGCCTCAATTTGTTGCGCGGCAACCGGATTCAGATCCGGCAATTCGAATAAGATCGCTGCCAGCATCGAATCCACATCCGTTCGCAGCATCGCCAGCGTCGACAAGACACCTTCAACAAATTGCAAAGCATTCTGTCCAGTGACAACACAACGCTCTGCATAATGTGGCGTGACAAATTCAAGCGCACAAGCCAGGCGCTCTTTTTCTGTCTCTGTCAAACCATCAGAAAATTGCGAAGCCGAAACGGCAATGGAAGTCGATACCATACTTATCTTTACTTATATTTACTTTTGCGCTGCTGTCACAACAACTTCAATCAGCCACTCCGGACTTGCCAAGCTAGCCTCTACAGTCGCGCGCGGCGGTGAATGACCAGGTACTACCCAATCGTCCCATACTTTATTCATTTCAGAAATCAAACCAATGTCAGACAAGTAAATCTGACATGACAAAATGCGTGTTTTATCGCTGCCCGATTCTTGCAACAAGCGATCAACATGCCCCAACACTTCAGCGGTCTGACCTGCAATATCGTTACTGGTATTTTCAGGAATCTGCCCTGCCAGATATACAACGCCGTTATGTATAGCAACTTCTGACAAACGGGCACCTACATGCAATCTTTTAATTTCCATTTTTTACCTTACTTCTTCAATTCTTTAATATTCTCAGTCATTCAGAAAAAAATCACGTGCAATCGCGATTTGCTCTGCACTGACAAAGGTTGGTGCATGCCCTACATGAGGTATCTGTACCAGACTCGCACGTGGTCCGCGTCGGGTCATCTCAGTTGCAGTTTCTAAAGATAATAAGTCAGAATCCTCACCACGCACCACCAACGTCTTGCTTTTGATTGCGTCATATGCTGCCCACAACATAGCCTCGCCAGCAACCACTTGCTCTGGTGTTGTCGCTTTAAACGGCTGACACAAACCCAAATCGTAATGTTTAATCCATTGCCCGGCGTCATTTTTACGCAATACATCCCGCGCCAATTTTTCCCATTGCGCATCAGTATGCGCACCAAAAGGTTGCGAAATCGACTTAATGTAGGCCAACGCTTCGTCAAACCGTTCAAACGCGACTGCCTGACCAACATACTCACCAATACGACTCAATGCCACAGGATTGAGTGCAGGGCCTACGTCATTGAGCAGTAATTTGCGAATTGGGTTCCCCTCAAGTGAAGCAATACCCATACCAATTAAACCGCCCATGGATGTACCAAACCAATCCACCGCTTCAACTTCGAGTCTGGCCAGCAAGGTCACCATATCACTCACGTATTGAGGTATCTGGTAATGCATCGGATTACGTAAGCGACCGGAAGAGCCTCGCCCCACAATATCAGGACAGACAACCCGGTATTCTTCACACAGACTAGCCGCCAAAACATCAAAATCATCAGAAACCCGCGCAAGCCCGTGCACGCAAACCAATACTTGAGGATTTTTGGTGTCGCCCCACTCTTTGTAAGACATCGTATGTAAACCAGTCGGCGACAAGCATTGAACGGATTTTCGTGTCGATTGCATAAAAACTCCCGGATAACGTGGATACGACTGATTGAGTTGTAACGATGGCTCGATGATATTTCTTTATAGACATCAAATACATCAGATTTTACATTTATACCATTAATTCGCACGTATTCCGATGGCTTTTCGTCGATAAAGCTTATTGAAAAAATTCCCACGTATCAATGACGCGGATCAATTGCTTTGACAGAATCCAATGCAGAGCCAACAAAATAAGCAGTAAAAAAGCCAACGAATACATCGTTGGCTTTTTACGTAACTAATGATCTTCCCCTCATCTTACATGGAGGCTTACATCAGACAAACGCTGTCACATCGAGCTTGGCTTCTGTTTTCGTCACAATCTCATCCACTGTCACACCAGTGGCCAGCTCAACCAACTTCAAGCCTTGCGGCGTCACATCGATCACCCCGAGGTCGGTAATAATGCGATTGACGACGCCAACGCCAGTCAACGGCAAGTTACATTGATTCAAAATCTTGTGCGCGTCACCCTTAGCAACATGTTCCATCAAGACGACAACACGGCCCACGCCCGCGACCAGATCCATCGCACCACCCATGCCCTTGACCATCTTGCCCGGGATCATCCAGTTAGCCAGATCACCTTTCTGGCTCACCTGCATTGCACCCAGGATAGCAAGATTGATCTTGCCACCGCGTATCATCGCAAAAGAATCCGCAGAACTAAAGATGGATGAACCAGGTAGAGTCGTCACCGTTTGCTTACCAGCGTTAATCAAATCAGCATCGACTTCATTTTCTGTTGGAAAAGGACCGATACCAAGCAAACCATTTTCTGATTGCAACCAGACTTCCATCCCTTGTGGAACATGGTTCGCCACTAAAGTTGGCAATCCAATACCAAGATTAACGTAAAAACCATCTTGCAACTCTAATGCTGCACGCGCAGCCATTTCATCACGATTCCAAGCCATTTTTTTCTCCTGATCTCAGTTAGATGGACGCACGGTGCGTTGTTCTATGCGTTTTTCCGGCTGTGCATTGACGACGATACGCTGCACGAAAATACCCGGTGTGTGCACTTCATCCGGATCAATCTCACCAATTTCTACCAGGACTTCCACTTCCGCAACGGTAATTTTTCCTGCCATCGCCACATTAGGATTAAAGTTGCGTGCAGTTTTACGATAAACCAGATTGCCTGCCTTGTCGGCCTTCCACGCTTTGACCAGAGAGACATCGGATACCAAAGAACGCTCCATTACATATTGATGCCCATCGAATTCACGGATTTCCTTACCTTCAGCGACAATAGTGCCGACGCCAGTTTTAGTGAAAAAAGCCGGAATACCAGCGCCACCTGCGCGTAATTTTTCAGCCAGCGTACCTTGTGGCGTAAATTCCAGTTCCAATTCGCCAGCCAGATATTGGCGTTCAAATTCTTTGTTTTCACCGACATAGGATGAAATCATTTTCTTGATCTGACGGGTCGTCAACAACTGACCCAGACCAAAACCATCAACACCCGCATTATTCGAAATTGCAGTTAACTCCTTTGCGCCAGTGTCACGCAAGGCAGCAATCAACGCCTCAGGAATGCCACATAAACCGAATCCGCCAACGGCGATGGTCTGCCCATCTTTTACTATGTCCGCCAAAGCGGCTTGTGCGTCAGGATAAACTTTATTCATCACTGTCTCCTTCTAATTTCAGGATTGATTGGATAGGTATTTCGTTGCATTCAAGTATCATCAACAGTTTCTCAGAGACGCCGCCTCAGAAAAGCAATTGATCGAAATGCAAAAATGCTTGTTTAATTTTTCATAGTCCTTAAGCATAAGATGCTACGCTATACTGCGCAATACCGTAAAACTACGAAAACTTCTTATCGTTCAAATGAATTCACCGCAAGCCATCGATTTTGCCAACATTTTTCAATTAGCACCCATTGGTATGTGCGTATCCCAGAATCGCATCATACACGCGTGTAATGATGCGTTGGCACAGATGTTTGGCTATCAGAAAGGTGAGCTGATTGGCGCATCATTTCAGGTACTGTACCCAACACCGGACGAATTTGAAAGAACTGGCGCCAGAATTGTGCCAATTATGAATGCCAAAGGGTCTTATTCAGATGAGCGCATCATGAAGCGCGCCAACCACGAGCTTTTCTGGTGTCACGTATCAGGTCGCGGGCTGGATAAAAAGGATCCGCATGCGGCAGGCATCTGGACATTCGAAGACTTGAGCGCAAGACGCCCCGTCAGCGCCGAACTCACCCCCAGAGAACGTGAAATCGCAGCGCTGTTAGTCGATGGTAAAACCAGCAAACTCATCGCGCGGCAAATTGGCTTAAGCCCGCGTACAGTAGAAATGCATCGCGCCAAGCTGATGAAAAAATTTTCAGCCTCAACGTCGAGTGAATTGGTGCACAAATTACTGGGGATTATGCGGTAATAAATACAAGGCCATTTTTTAAAAAATTACCTCTGTTCACCCGGGCAATGAATACAAGGGCAGATGTCGGCGTCAGGATTGTCCGGCACCTGATGCTGGGCATCTGTGACGACCAACACGTTAAATCGTCTTCGCAAAGGGTCTGTGTTTTGCGTCAAGACGCATTACTTGCGGTGCTTGTCCCACCCAATTGGAAATCGCGCCCACAACAATCCGAAGTAATGGTTCAAGTTCAGGAGTATCCATAACTTTCGCACCAAAAAGAAAATGCGAGACGTTTGATGTAACGTGGATTCTGAACTTGCCTGCATCAGAGTTGTCACTGAACACTTCGACAGCAAGATTTGAGCGAGCGTCTTTGAACCAAGCAAACCAACCCCAATCTTCTTGATTAGTCTCGATATCCTCGTACCGTGCGCGAAGTATGGGCAAAAGTCGATCCATCACGACATCACCACCAACACAGCACTCATTGAAGTATTGATCACGATCAGCTATCGTAACCATTTTTGTGAAGGTCAGTTCATACGGCATACGCGATTTAACTTAGAGATAATGGGGGCACGATCATCGGTGAAAGTAGAATGTATGTCATCATTGATGATTCCTTATCGCTCGTTTTGTTATGAATTTTTGGCGAGCCATTTTTCAGCCTCTTCTTTCATACGTTCTAAAAAATTTTTCTCTGCTTGATCTCGTGGTAAGTCGATATGGTACAAAATCGCTGAGCCGTCCCTACAATCTGTCACCTTTGTGCCGATTTTCGTCATCCCTTCATTTGCATGACTATTGTGCGAGATGTTGGTGCTGATTGGTGCGACTAAATCTAGGCAGAACAAACCCTGCGCAAAGAATTCCGATTGGCACGGCAACCGTTTTTAGAATATTGTATGGCTGGAACATGGACGATAGAACCAGCATAAAGTTGATATCCGAATTAAAAATCGTCACTATCCAATGAAGAAAGAATCCAATCAGACAAGCTGTTGATATGAGCAGGTGATTTTTGCCAAAAATTATATTGGTAAAAATGCTCCATGCTATCGAAAGGATGAACATTGGCAAAGCGATGATGAACCCCTCTTCGATTGCCAACGCAAGCATGGAATGCTGCTTTCCAAACCACAAAAAATACTCTCTTGGAATCACCAGTGCAGCTAAATACCCCACAATATATTGAAGCACCTCGAAGAAAATATAACCTGATAAAACAGCTGCTACCGTTAAAAGTTTTTTCATCGTTGACCTCCAATTTGATAACCAATATCAATTACGATCAGAAGCTTTCTAAATTGATTTACCCCTGACGATGCTCTATTTAGGTTTAGGGTATTTTTATGCAAAATTATGCCAATGGAATTTCTGATTGAACGACAGTGCATTTTAAATATCACATAAGCAGTGGCCAGCGTTACGTGACCACATGCTAGTTTTTTACAGGTACGACGGCAGCCGGATTTCCTTTAAGTGTTCGGTCATAACAGCATCAACAACATCAAGCTTCTTTCTCATGATTTTCCAAAGTAATTTTTCAATCAACAGAGTTCATCACTTCCAAGACGTCACCCGTTGCAACACTGAATAAAATCCATCACTCATTCAGAAGGCACTTCGTCTTTCCAATAATCCAGCGCATCGTCAGTATGCGTCATGTGACGAAAACTACCACCAAACGCACCAACTTTTTTTGAGTCAGGGTATTCACACACTTCAGCTGGCATCATTGTGCTGACAGAGAGATAGGCGAGATCAGCATCAGAATCGTTAAGGATTTGGTGCGCAGTTTCTGGTCCGCCAGTCGGACAGCAAATAACATCACCTTCACTAATTTTTCTGGTCTCATCGCCATAACGCAGCGTTCCGGAACCCTTCACGATAAAGAACATTTCTTCTTCGGCACGATGACTGTGAAAAGGGCACGAGGACTTTCCGGGTGGCACGACATCATAAGAGTAGCCCAAATCTTTCGCTCCCAGCAGCTGTCCAATCCGTATAGAATGACTCTCAAACTTGTCAGCTTTTTTGAAATGTTCCAGCTTCAAATCACCGATGTTGACTACTTTTGAATTGATTACACTCATTGATTTAAGTCTCCAAGGCACAGGGTTGATGCGTCAATCGAAGAGTTTAAGTTTCGCAAGATGGGGGCGCCGTGCCAATCTTGGCACGGTTACAAGGCAGGTTGTACAGATCCTAAAAAATCGCTCATTCAGGTTCAATGTTGATATGTTCAGTGATGCATTATCGTGACAATATGAGCGGCAATTGCTGACCTTGCGTCCAAGTACCAACCCATGCATTAGTCTTATCGTCCCATTTTGCATCGAATGTTCCCTTGACTGCATTGACCGATAAAAATAGATGCTCAGTAGAGACGTCGAGTTTATCGACTGGAATCATCGCATGTCCTTGATCCACGCTTTCAAGAACAGCTGTGTATTCACCTGAAGCAGATTTTTTGACGTGCAAAACAAGGTGCAATGCACCAGCCAAAGTACCGCTCCAGTCGCCTTCGAATTTTTGGTTGATTGCAGTTTTTTCAGCCGTAGATTCGCTACTCAGACCTGTTCCACCCGCTTGGGACATGCAAGTCACGATCGTGAGTACCACACCCGCGAGGAATTTAATTGATGCTTTCATATGATTTTCCTATTTGTTAAAAACATCGTACTGTAAGAAAAATAGTGGGAAGAATAATCTATACAACGTTAGCAAATTAATGGACGTGTAATTAGATTCGAGCCAATAAAATCATCACTTTGATTTTGCATGATCAGATACCCATTCACCAATGACGTTCAAAACCCCAGGATTAATGGTTTCCTCAATCTGTGCGTATTCTGCCGGTGCCCCCGTGTTTGCGGATTGAAACAAGTGGTTGAGATGAGCTAGCTCCTTTATCATCACCCCTTTGTTTTCGCTCAAGGCTAATCGCATCGCAGCCAGATTAGATTTAGCGGGAACTTGCAGATCAAGCGATCCATTAAGAGCAAGCACTGGTACTTTCAACTGACGAAGTGCAGGCACCGGATCATAGCTTAGGAAGTAACGCATCCACGGCGTCGTAAGCCCTGACAGACCAGCTGCCTTAATTTGTTCTGCATTACCAAATATTTTGTGTTCCTCAATGGCTTTATCAAATATCATCGCGGCCTTCGCTTTTGCCTCAGATTCACTCTTTGACTCTGCAATTGCTTTGAATAATTCCTCATTCACTTCGCGACCCATCACTGCTCGCTCAGCCGGAACACCCGATGCTTTTTCTATCAGGTATATCTGTTCTGCCAAGAGTTTATCTCCAGATATAGCGGGCCCTGCTAACAGAATGATAAAACTCACTTGTGGATCGTGCGCTGCAACAGCGGGGGCAATCAGCCCCCCTTCAGAATGACCAAGCAAACCAATGTGCTTGTGATCGACATCTGCCCTGCTCATTAAGTACCTGACAGATGCCGCAGCATCGGAAATAAATTCAGCTGAGGTAGCAGATTTGTAATCACCGCTCGATTGCCCGACCCCGCGTTTATCATAGCGAAGTACAGCGATTCCACGTTTATTCAGATAGTCTGCCAACACATAAAAAATTCGATGTCCAGCAACCACTTCTTCTCGCGTATGCGGACCTGATCCTGCAATGAAAATGATAGTTGGGAAGGGACCCGCTCCCTTTGGCGTACTGAACGTCCCAGCTAATTTAACGCCCGCACTACCCCCATCGAACGTTACGGTTTGTTGTTCATACGCTGAAGGCGCAGCATCAATAGCATCTTCCTGAGGACGTCTTAATTTGGGGATAACGCCATTTGATCGCACTAATGTCAGTGGCATAGCCTGATCTTGTTTCCAGGTTCCCACCCAAGCTTTCGTTTCAGCATTCCATGTGGCATCGAATGATCCATGGACAGCATTTACCGTAAAGTTGAGGCGCGCAGCTGTAACATTCATGCTGTCAACCGGAATCATGGCATTTCCTTGGTCAACGCTTTCTAAGACTGCTGCATATCCACCGGAGGAGGACTTTTTGACGTGCAAAATGAGGCGCAATGTACCGACTAGCGTTCCTCCCCAATCGCCGATCATATCCGGGCTAATCGATGCCGCTTCAACGTTAGTATCATGATTCAGATCAGCGGCACGTACTGATACCCCGCCAGCAAACAATGCGAACGCCAATAGTGGAAGAATTTTGAATGACGCTGTCATGGGATGCACTTTCTTTGTAAAAAGTCATCCTACAACAGCAAAATTGGCAAATCAATATTAATTTGAAATGATGAGGCTTTAAGGAGAGTATCGCCAGTTCAGATCAGCACATGTACCTTGGAAACAATCCAATCATGTTCCCAAGGGATATTAACATCATGTGTTTTATCGCCGAATTAATTTTATCGCCGAATTAAATATCGGATCGTCGGTCCATCTTGTTGAATTTCCAAAACCTCGTAGCCATGATTTGCTGCATCGGCAGGAATATTATTTATCGATTGTGGACAGTCGGATATCACTTCAAGAATTTGTCCACGCTTGAGTTGCGGCATCGCTTCTAACGTGGCAATGGCTGGATAAGGGCAAGGTTCACCTTTCATATCCAGCCGGTAATCAGGTGTGAATGAACTCTCTCTCATACGATCCTCGCAGCTAACATTTCATCTTTTGACTTCGTAGAAAAGAAGCGTTTTTCCCACCAAAGGACGGCTGCTAGAGACAATGCCAGCATCAGATAGGTGACGATCAAACCACCTTGTGGGCCAAATACTACCAGCAGGTTGACCTTGTCGTAGTGCGTCACCAGGACAGGCGCTAAACTATCCCACCAGACTGCAAGTAAAGTCGCACCGATAATATTGCCCAGCCCCACTAACCAAAAATGTATCTGACCTTCCATTGCACGATACATCCAGCCGGTTTCACACCCCCCTGCCATCACAATACCGAAACCAAAAAGCAAACCACCCAGTACAGCATTGGGGCCTGCCCACAAAATTTTAGGAGCAACACCTAATTGCACATAGCTATAGATACCAATGGTACTGACGCCCATACCAAAAATGATGGCCTTCGCCATTTGGGTGCGCCCTGTCAACCACAGATCGCGAAATGCGGAGGTAAAACAGATTTGCGCTCTCTCAATCAACAAGCCGAACGCAAGACCAAATAACGCAGCCATCCCAAGTTTAGGCGCATCAAATGTCTTGGCGATGGCCCATAGGGTAAAGCAAACAAAGAGCAACATACCTAGCTGGAATCGGCGACTCGCCTGCACAGCATGCTGTGTGAGCGGCTGAGCGGCAGACACTTTTTCTAATTTAACGGGAATACGGAAGACAGGCAGCATGCTAAAACGCGCGCCAAACCATGAACCCATCGCAGCAGCCAATGCAAAGAACCAGGCATGCAATGAGAACTGAGGAATGCCAGTAAAAAATGCCGCTAAATTACAACCCATGGCTAAACGCGCACCAAACCCGGCAATGATCCCGCCAACGATCGCCTGAAAAACCCTGATGCGATGTTGAGGCAAGCGCAACTTAACGTTGTTCGCCCACAGCGCCGCTGACAAGCAACCGGCAAACATGCCAATCACCATCAAACCATCAATACGATCAAGTGGCGTGCCATCCAGATGGATGACTTTGAAATAGCCCCAGTCTTCAGGGTGATAGCCAAACCATTGCAATACATGACCGCCCCAACGGGTGAACTCACCAGTGACAGCCCAAAAGGTTCCTGTAATGCCGAAGTAATACGCTGACAGAATACCAGCCGCGATCACAGATGGTACTGGCGACCAGAAACGCACCAGATAAGTTTCTTTAAATTCTTGCCATTTCATGTCTGGTTTTACTTTCGATTGAATATTTGACGACATTAAAAAACGAATCATGTCGATTCGTTTGATATCCCAGACCGTCCTTACCTGAGCGATCGAAAAAACTTGCTCCCTAAAAAGACGGTCGGCGCCGAATCTGACAAAAGAAGATTAACGGCGACGTTTTTGTTCCGTTTTGAATTCCGCAAATTTCTGCTTAATTGCATCAGGAAGAGCGACTGATTTTTCAGTAATTGCATCAACCCATACGACCTTTGCACCACCCTCTGCGTAGAGAGAATATCCGTCACCGACAGAGCGCATCTCTTGTGTGGTCTCAAAGCTCGTACGTCCCATGTTGGAGATATACGTACATACTTCGACCTGCCCTGGATATTTCAAAGGCTTTTTAAATGTGCAATGCGCATTGACGATGACGGCACCATTGCCGTTCTCATCTGGCAGACAGCCCATCATTGCCAACCACTCAATTCTGGCCTGTTCCATATACTGAAAATACACCGTATTGTTGACATGTCCCATGGCGTCCATGTCACCCCAGCGAATAGGAATGGTGACGGTATAAACCAGTTTCTTGTCACCTTCCTTCATCATTGAACGCTCATCCCGTCATCAGCAGTGACGATGGCACCATTGAGGAAACGAGATTCTTCAGCTGCCAGCAAAAGCAACAAGCCATCCAAATCCTCCGGCGAGCCAACGCGCTTGCGTGGCAGCATTTCGATCAGCTTTTGACCTTGCTCGGTTTCAAAATACTCTTCGTTAATTTCTGTCGCAATATAGCCAGGGCAAATTGCATTCACGTTGATGCCATATTTACCCCATTCAACTGCCATGGCTTTTGTCATATGCACGACAGCTGCTTTACTCATGCAATAAATGCCGATTTGTGGCAATACACGCAAACCAGCCACCGAAGCGATGTTAATGATGCGGTGTTGTTTTCTTGGATCACCTTTATGTCTGGCGATCATGCGTTTAGCCGCTTCTTGAGCAACAAAAAACGCGCCGCGTTGGTTAGTGTCCATGACATACGCATAATCGTCCGGCGTAACGTCGACCAGACGTTGTGTCGTCGACACACCTGAATTATTGATCAGAATATCGATAGGACCTGCTTCAGTCTCCGCATGGGCAATCGCCGATTTGATACTGGAGTAATCCGTTACATCGAGCGCAACCACATGCGCTGCACCGCCTTCTGCTTCAATCTCCGCCCGTAGTTCTTTCAGTCTGTCGATACGGCGAGATGCCAGTACAACTTGAGCACCCGCCTGAGCTAACACTTTCGCAAAACGGGCACCTAAGCCACTGGAAGCGCCCGTGATCAGCGCAATTTTTCCTTCAAAGTTGACTTCTATGCCCATCAGTATCTCCGCGAAAAATGATTAAAAGCTTGCATTCTGTGTCATTCGCTATGATGACATACAGATCATGATTGTGTTGTATGGATTTTAGCCCGATCTGCATTTTTAGGGCTATTTCACTAGTAAATATCGCTAAATTGATGCACAGCAAAGCACCGTCTGCGATAATTCAATTATTGAGAAGCAGCCAGTTGGTGAGCTTCTTCTAATCCGAAACTTGCAGATTAAGATGACGGCAGATAATATGCTGAAGATAATTTAGCACGTTCGTTCGAAAATATTTCCAGAAAGTGATTACCTTCCATGACCCAAAACATTCTTGAACAATACGGTCCCCGCGACACCATGGAATACGATGTCGTTATTGTGGGTGGTGGACCTGCAGGTTTATCTGCGGCGATTAAATTAAAGCAACTGGCGGCAGAAAAAGGGTCCGAGGTTTCTGTCTGCGTCCTTGAAAAAGGCGGCGAGCTTGGCGCACATATCCTGTCTGGCGCGGTCATGGATCCGCAAGCACTGACCGAACTCATTCCAAACTGGAAAGAACTTGGCGCACCACTCAATACGCCTGTAACAGAAGATCGTTTCTTGTTTTTGACTGAAACCAAAGCACACAAAACACCGAATTGGATGTTGCCACAGTGTTTCCAAAACCATGGCAATTTCGTGATTTCTCTGGCGAATGTCGTGCGCTGGTTAGGACAGCAAGCAGAAGCCTTGGGCGTTGAGATTTTCCCGGGTTTCCCTGCGGCAGAAATTTTGTACAACGACGACGGTTCTGTCAAAGGTGTTGCCACCGGGAATATGGGTGTCAATCGTGAAGGCGAACCTGGCCCTGCATTTCAGTTGGGGATGGAATTGCATGCGAAATACACTTTGTTTGCTGAAGGTGCACGCGGCCACCTTGGTAAGCAATTGATCGCTAAATATGATCTGAACAAAGGTAAAGATCCACAAACTTATGGCATTGGGATTAAGGAGTTGTGGGAAATCGACCCAGCCAAGCATCAACCTGGCCTCGTCATCCACTCCGCCGGATGGCCTTTAGATGCAGACACCTACGGTGGCTCCTTCTTGTATCACCTCGAAAACAATCAGGTCGCTGTAGGTTACGTCGTTGGCCTCGGGTACGAGAACCCGTACCTGTCGCCATACGAAGAGTTTCAGCGTTATAAGACACATCCAGAAATTCGCAAATTCTTTGAAGGTGGCAAGCGTATCGCCTATGGCGCGCGCGCGATTACTGCGGGTGGCTTACAATCTTTACCTAAGTTGACATTCCCTGGTGGCGCATTGATCGGTTGTGACGCTGGCTTCTTAAATGCCAGCCGCATCAAAGGTAGCCATGCAGCGATTAAAACCGGTATGCTCGCAGCAGATGCCGTATTTGCTGCCTTGGGTGCAAATCGTCAATACGATGAAGTTACTGCCTACAGCGCAGCGTTCGAAGCTTCATGGCTGCACGAAGAGTTACACAAAGCACGTAACTTCAAGCCATGGATGAGCAAAGGTTTGTACCTCGGCACGTTGATGGTCGGTATCGACCAAGTAGTTTTCGGTGGAAAAGCGCCGTGGACTTTACATCATACACATGCTGATCATGAATGCTTACGCCCTGCTTCAGAATTCCAGCCGATTACCTACCCTAAGCCAGATGGTAAGCTGACGTTTGATCGTTTATCCTCTGTGTTCATTTCGAACACCAATCATGCTGAAGATCAACCTATCCACCTCACTTTGAAAAATGCGAATGTGCCGGTAGACATTAATTTGGCGAAGTATGCTGGCCCTGAAGCACGCTACTGCCCGGCTGGTGTGTACGAATTCATGAAGACGGATGACGGCAAAGACCGCTTGCAGATCAATTCACAAAACTGTGTTCATTGCAAAACTTGCGATATTAAAGACCCGACGCAGAATATTGTATGGGTAACCCCTGAAGGTGGCGGCGGTCCTAATTATCCGAATATGTAATAGTGACCGCACAATAAACAAAAGCCGCTGGAACATACCAGCGGCTTTTTTCATTGGAGGACGCTTATTACAATTTTAAGCAAAGTAAATAAGCTGCAAACTTACCATTGCTGCTGCAGAATTTTTTCCAACCAGAAAGTGCCAATGACGGTCTTCACATCGGTGATCTTGCCTTCACGCACCCAATCTGACAACTCGGATTGGCTAGCCACAAAAGTTTCCAGGAATTCTTCCTCATCTAATCTCGCTTCGCCAGCGGTCAAGCCTTGCGCCAGATAGATTTCAAGATGTTCGTCAGCATAAGCAATTGCATTATGAATAGTACAAACATGACGCCAGCTTTGCGCGGTGTAGCCCGTTTCTTCTTTCAACTCGCGTTGTGCGCACACCAGTGTATTTTCGCCGGGATCAATTTTGCCTGCAGGAAATTCGATAAATACCCTATCCAGAGGATAGCGAAATTGTCTTTCCATTAGCACAGTGCCATCATCAAATAAAGGAATGATAACGACTGCACCAGGGTGTTTGATATATTCGCGCGTCGCCTGCTTACCATCTGGCAAGGTAATTCTGTCCTTCTGAACCTGAAGAAAATCTCCGTCGTAGGCCAGAACACCATCTATCTTATGTTCACGCAAATGCTTGTCTGTCAGATTTTTCTCAGACATGATCGCGCCTCAAATAACGATATACAAAACCGGGAAAGCCTAAGACCACGAACAAACAGAAACTGATCGCAAAGAACTCCCATCCTTGTGGGAAGGCATTACCAGCGCTACGTTCAAGCGCAAAACCGAGCTCACCGACCAACCCATAAAGCACGATGATCTCGATAATACGCAGCCAAAACGGCTTCGCCAAAGAAAAACGCTGTATCGCAAACAAGGCGAAACAGCGTTCATTGATGAATGGCAGGTTGGCAGCCAACACTGCCAACACTACCACCAACCACACAGATGCGGAGCTACTCAAAAGATTCAACCTTTTCTGTCTTAGGATGCAAGCGTCTTAACAATTGCATTCAGACAGGCAGTCATCAAACCGCCCGGCATGACACCCAATACGAGTACAGCAATACCATTCAAGCTCAAGATCATGCGCACATCAAAGCTAGGATTGATGATTGCACTATCCGAAGGCTCATCGAAGTACATTAATTTCACCACGCGCAGGTAGTAGAAAGTACCGATCAGCGAGAACAACACTGCAACCAAGGCGAGCCAGATTTGACCACTTGCAATTACGGATTGCAACACGGACAATTTTGCGTAAAAGCCCATCATTGGAGGAATACCCGCCAAAGAGAACATCAACAACAACATCACTAAGGCAAACCATGGTGAGCGCTTATTGAGACCTTTCAGATCATCAAGGTTCTCTGCTTCAAAACCAGAGCGCGACAACAACATGATCACACCGAATGTTCCCAGCGTGGTCAACACATAAGTAATGCTGTAAAACATTGAAGCGCTGTACGCATCGGCAGCCATGCTGATATTGCCATTCACTACGCCGGACAACAAACCAAGCAACATGAAGCCCATTTGAGAAATAGTGGAATACGCGAGCATACGCTTGAGGTTTGTCTGTGCAATGGCGGTCAAGTTACCGATGGCCATGGACAATACCGCCAACACCACCAGCATTTGCTGCCAATCAACTGCCTGAGAGAACAGACCTTCGACCAATAAACGGAAGGTAATTGCAAACGCAGCCAATTTTGGTGCACCACCTAACAACAAAGTGACGGCTGTCGGAGACCCCTGATACACGTCAGGAACCCACATATGGAAAGGTACGACACCCAATTTAAACGCCAGGCCAGCAACCAGGAACACAATACCAAATACCAAGATCGTTTTGTTCGCAGTTGGCGAAGCAGCAGCACGTGCAACTTCTGACAATTCCAATGAACCCGTTGCACCGTACAACATAGAAATACCGTACAACATAAAGCCAGAAGCTAAGGCACCCAGAATAAAGTATTTCATCGCTGCTTCCGTAGAAACAGAATGATCACGACGCAGAGCAACCAAAGCGTACAGAGACAAAGACATCAGTTCGAGACCCAGATATATGATCAGGAAATTGTTTCCGGAAATCATAATCATTTGTCCGAGCAGAGCGAACAAAGCGAGAACATAAAATTCACCGCCTAATTTACCGTTGCTCATACCTCTGTCTGTCACGTATTGACGAGAGTAAATCAGCGTCATACCCACTGCGACGTAGGAGAACATCTTCAGCAACATCGACATCGGATCAGATACAAACATGTTATTGCTAACATAGGTTGATCCTTCGTTATTTGCGGTTGCCAAGGTCAGAGCCCCGCACACAAACAACGCGAGAATACTCATGACGTAAGTCACGTTACGCTTGCTGTCTGCCAAAAACATATCGACCAGCAATATTACACAGGTCGCCAGCAGCAAAAATATTTCAGGATAAAGTGGTGTGAAGTTCATATTATTCAGTTCTACTAGCATTGATCTGCTATCACACGATTTGCGAATCGTAAACCGTGTGACGGGCTTGCTTGTCTATATCCTTAATTAGAGTGGCAACTTAGAAACAGCCACATGCTTCAAAAGTTCACTTACTGAGACTTGCATCGCATCAGTAAATGGTGCTGGATACAGCCCCATTCCAATAACTGCAATCGCTAAAACACCCAGCATAAAAAACTCGCGTTTATTGATATCGCTCAGATGGGCAACGTGGTCGTTCGTGATTTTACCGAATACAACACGTTTAACCATCCACAAAGAGTAAGCCGCACCAAAAATCAGGGCCGTTGCAGCCAGCATACCAATCCAGAAATTAAATTGAACTGCGCCCAAAATCACCATGAACTCGCCAACGAATCCAGACGTCGCTGGCAAGCCACAGTTAGCCATGGAGAACAACACAAACAAGGCAGCAAACTTAGGCATTTTATTCACAACGCCACCGTAGTCGACGATTTGACGCGAGTGTACACGGTCATACAGTACACCGATACACAAGAACATCGCGCCAGAGATAAAACCGTGAGAGATCATCTGCACAATCGCGCCTTGCATCGACATCGCGTTAAACATAAAGAAACCGAGCGTGACGAAACCCATATGCGCGATCGAAGAATACGCAACCAGTTTTTTCATATCAGCCTGGACCAAGGCAACCAAGCCGATATAAATGACCGCGATCAAAGACAGAGTGATCATGAAACCGGCCATGTAATGGCTGGCATCAGGAGCAATCGGCAAAGAAAACCGCAGGAAGCCGTAAGCACCGAGTTTCAACATGATCGCTGCCAACACAACTGAACCACCGGTAGGTGCCTCAACGTGCGCATCTGGCAACCAGGTATGAACTGGCCACATCGGAACTTTGACTGCAAACGCCATCAGGAACGCACAGAAGATCATGATTTGTTCAGACATGCTCAATGGCAGTTTATGCCAATCGAGGATATCGAAAGAATGACCAGCCTTGATGTATAAATAAATGATCGCAACCAGTGTCAACAAGGAGCCGAGCAAGGTGTAAAGGAAAAACTTAAACGCTGCATAGACACGGTTCGGACCGCCCCAGATACCAACGATAATGTACATCGGGATCAACGTTGCTTCGAAGAATACATAGAACAGCATGCCGTCTAAAGCAGAGAACACGCCGATCATCAGACCTGACAAAATCAGGAAAGCACCCATGTACTGAGCAACTTGCTTCTCAATCACTTGCCACGCCGCAATAACTACAATCACCGTAATGAATGCGGTCAAAGGGATCAGCCAGAGGGAGATACCATCAATTCCAAGGGAGTAGAAAATATTGAATTTTTCAATCCATGAGAACTTTTCAACAAATTGCATGCCATGCGCATTGTTATCAAAATGGGTAATCAAAGGCAAAGTTACCAAAAAGCTTGCCAGTGAACCTATCAAGGAAACACCACGCACCAGTCCGGGATTGTTATCCCGGCCGAAAGCTAATACAAAGAGGCCAAACGCGATCGGACACCAAATCGCCAGGCTGAGTAAGGAGGAAGTTGACTGCATCATGATTATATTTTTATAGCCGAGGTCACTTATTTAGCAAAAGGGAATGGCATGAAGTACACAAGGAACCCCAGAACACCCAAAATCATTACAAAAGCATAGTGATAGATATAACCACTTTGGAACAAACGAATACCACGCGAGAACCAACCAACCAATTTCGCGCTGCCATTTACCACCAAACCATCAATCAAACCTTTGTCACCGATATTCCACAAGCCGCCACCCAACAAACGAGCACCACCTGCGAACACGACTTCATTGAATTTATCCATGTAGTACTTATTATCAAGCAAGTTGTAAATGACGCTTGAGTGCTTCTTGATTGCGGTAGGAATCGATGGTTTAACCATGTAGAAGAAGTACGACGACGCTACGCCTGCCAAAGCCAGCCAGAACGGTAATGACGTGAATGCATGAATGGCCATCGCCACTGGGCCGTGGAATTCATCTTTCAACTCTTCCATTGCTTTATGTGCTTCATTGACAGTAATCACTTTTTCAAAGAATGCACCAAACAACATCGGTTCGATGGCGATAAAACCGATAATCACGGATGGAATTGCCAGCATGACCAATGGGAACCAAACCACGAATGGAGACTCGTGCGGTTTTTGTCCTGGAGCCAGGCCATGGTGTTCATCATGATCAGCGTGATCATCGTGCGCATGACTATCATGTGCTTTGTGATCATGTGCTTTGTGATCATGCGCGTGATGATCGTGTCCATGAGCATGTCCAAAGTTTTCTTTACCATGGAATACCAGGAAGTACATACGGAAAGAATAGAACGCTGTTACGAATACACCAGCTAAGGTTGCAAACTGAGCAAAACCAGCGCCGGTCAAGTGTGACGCTTGTACCGCATCAATAATGCTATCTTTGGAGTAGAAGCCTGAGAAGAACGGTGTGCCGATCAACGCCAGGGAACCGATCAAAGAAGTAATCCAAGTGATAGGCATGTATTTGCGCAAGCCACCCATGTTGCGGATATCCTGATCATGGTGCATACCAATGATCACAGAACCAGCAGCTAAGAACAGCAAAGCTTTAAAGAATGCGTGGGTCATCAGGTGGAACACGGCGACTGAGTACGCAGAAGCACCGAGCGCCACTGTCATGTAACCCAATTGAGACAAAGTCGAATACGCAACCACACGTTTGATATCGTTCTGGATGATTCCGAGGAAACCCATAAACAAGGCTGTGATAGAACCGATCACCAGAATGAATGACAATGCGGTATCAGACAATTCAAATAACGGGGACATACGTGACACCATGAAAATACCGGCAGTCACCATCGTCGCCGCGTGAATCAGCGCGGAAATCGGGGTCGGGCCTTCCATAGAATCAGGCAACCATACGTGTAGCGGGAACTGCGCTGATTTACCCATCGCACCGATAAACAGACAGATACAAGCAACAGTGATCAACATCCAGTGAGTACCTGGCAGCATCAGCGTTGCTAATTCTTCTTTCTTGGCAAATACTTCTGCGTAGTTCATGGAACCAGCGTAAGCCAGAATCAGGCCGATACCGAGGATAAAGCCAAAGTCACCAACACGGTTAACCAGGAAGGCTTTCATATTCGCGTAAATCGCTGTTGGTTTGGTATACCAGAAACCAATCAACAGATAAGAAACCAGACCCACCGCTTCCCAACCAAAGAACAGTTGCAAGAAATTGTTGCTCATCACGAGCATCAACATCGAAAAGGTGAACAAGGAAATGTAGGAGAAGAAGCGGTTATACCCTTCATCTTCTGCCATATAACCTATGGTGTAGATGTGGACCATCAAAGAAACGAAGGTCACCACGCACATCATCATTGCTGTCAGGTTATCGACCAGAAAGCCTACTTCCAGTTTCAAACCCGCTACCTGCATCCATTGATACAAAGTAGCATTGTAAATTGGGGCGCCATCAATCAACGCATTCAAAGTCATGCATGAAATGATGAAAGCAACCAATACGCCAAGTATTGTTGCCGTATGTGAGACTTTACGTCCCACGACGTTACCGAAGAACTTGGTGCCCAGCAAACCCGCAATGGCAGATCCTGCCAATGGTGCCAGAGGTACAGCCAATAATAGTTGTGGGTTAAGTTGCCCCGCCATGATGACCCTTTTGTTAGCTTGTTACTTTTTTAAATCGCCAGCGAATGAGGGGTTGTCGCAGATTGCAACAACCCATCCACATTATCCCTTGAGTGCGTCCAAATCTTCAACGTTAATCGTATCCAGGCTACGGAACAGGACCACGAGAATCGCCAAGCCGATTGCTGATTCAGCAGCAGCTACCGTCAAAATGAAGAACACGAAAATTTGTCCGGCGGCGTCTCCCAAATAATGAGAAAACGCGATGAAATTAATGTTCACAGCGAGCAACATCAATTCGATTGCCATGAGGAGCACAATAATATTTTTGCGATTCAAAAAGATGCCAACGATCGATATCGCAAATAAAATAGCGCCCAAAATCAGATAGTGCGTCAATGTCAAAGCCATATTAGTTCCCCTGCTTTTCTGTTGCTGCAATAGTCGCGCGATCAGACTCTGCTTTCATCTTCACAATACGTACACGATCTTTGCTTTGTACTTTGACTGCTTTTGCAGGATCAACGTACTTACTGTCTTTGCGACGACGTAAAGTCAACGCCACTGCTGCCACGATCGCTAACAATAATATTGCTGCGGCAACTTCAAATGCCAGTTGATAGTGAGTGAAAATCACCAGACCCAGGTTTTTTGTATCACCGATATTGCCCGTGTCACCGTGAACATGGCCACCAATTGTGAGGAAACCGCGCCACAACACCGCCGACATTTCCAACACAACCACCACACCTACTGTTAACGCCAACGGAAAGTGGCTCCAGAATCCAGCACGTAACTTGTCTAGGTCGATATCAAGCATCATCACCACGAACAAGAACAAGACCATTACCGCGCCAACATAAACCAACACTAAGACGATCGCGAGAAACTCTGCCTTGAGCAACATCCAGATACCAGATGCAGTAAAAAATGCCAGCACCAGAAACAGTGCCGAATGCACAGGATTACGTGCGGTAATTACCTGAGTCGCAGCGAGTATTAATATCGCTGCAAATACATAAAATAATCCAGTTGTAAATTCCATATCGAAACCGTTCCAATTATCGGTAAGCTGCGTCAGCTTCACGCGCTGCCGCAATTTGTGTTTCGTAGCGATCGCCTACGGCTAACAACATCTCTTTTGTAAAATACAGATCGCCGCGTTTTTCGCCGTGATACTCGAGAACATGCGTCTCTACGATAGAGTCAACCGGGCATGATTCTTCGCAGAAGCCACAGAAAATGCATTTGGTTAAGTCGATGTCGTAGCGCGTAGTTCGACGCGAACCGTCAGCACGTTGATCGGATTCAATCGTAATTGCCATTGCAGGACAAACTGCTTCACACAATTTGCATGCGATACAACGCTCTTCGCCATTCGGGTAGCGACGTAAGGCATGCAATCCACGAAAACGTGGGGATTGCGGTGTCTTTTCTTCCGGGAATTGGACAGTAATTTTGCGTGCAAACATGTAGCGACCGGTCAAAGCCAATCCCTTAATCAGTTCGCGCAGCATCAGGCTGCCAAAAAAATCTTTAATTGCTTCCATTTTCTTCAGCCTCTTACTTCCAAATATTCCACGGCGTTTGCATCCACGCTGCGACAAACACCAAATACACTAAAGTCAGGGGGATAAATACTTTCCAACCCAAACGCATGATCTGGTCATAGCGATAGCGTGGGAAAGATGCACGTGCCCAGATGAACATGGAAACCACAACAAAAGTTTTGATACCGAGCCAGATCCACCCTGGAATGAAGTCCAGGAAACTGAATGGTGAAGACCAGCCGCCAAGGAACATCAACGATGCCATCGCGGAGATCAAAATCATATTTGCGTATTCAGCAAGGAAGAACATCGCAAACGACATACCTGAATATTCGACCATATGGCCTGCGACGATCTCAGATTCGCCTTCAACCACGTCAAACGGATGACGATTTGTTTCAGCGATGCCAGAGATTACATACACAACAAAGATCGGCAATAACGGCAACCAGTTCCAGGACAAGAAGTTCAGTCCCATGTGCGCGAAGTAACCTTTAGATTGGCCATTCACAATATCCGTCAGATTCAGACTACCGGATACCATCAACACGATAACCAGCGCAAAGCCCATGGCAATTTCATAGGAAACCATCTGTGCAGAAGCACGCATTGCACCCAGGAATGCATACTTAGAATTGGAAGCCCAACCCGCAATGATAATACCGTAGACTTCCATGGAAGTAATTGCCATTACCAGCAGTAAACCAGCATTAACGTTTGCCAACACTGTTTCTGGACCGAAAGGGATCACAGACCAGGCAGCCAAAGCCGGCATAATCGTCATAATTGGCGCCAGGATAAACAATACTTTGTTCGCTTTTGCCGGAACGATAATTTCTTTTAACAGCAGTTTTACCGCATCTGCGATTGGCTGTAACAAACCAGCTGGACCTACGCGATTAGGACCAAGACGGATGTGCATCCAGCCAATCATCTTACGTTCCCATAGCGTCAAATAGGCAACACAGCCCATGACTGGCAAGGTAATCGCAACAATCTTAATCAGAGTCCAGATTAAAGGCCATAAATAGCCAAATGTACCCTGCCCTAAGCTTTCAATAGTGAGCAGCAAACTCATTACGCACGCTCCACAGTAATTGCACCAAACATGCCGTCAAGATTGCTGGTCGTTTCATGACCTGCTGCTACCCGGACGACATTTTCAGGAAGAGATTGATCAACGCCCACATTCAACAAGATCGAGCCACCTTTCGTGAACTTGACCATATCGCCGTTGCTGACACCCAATTTTTGCGCCAACGCAGTACTAATCCAGGCCAGCGTTGCTTGCGCATCTGCCGTTTTTTGCAGCGATTCAGCGCGACGAACGATACCATCTGTACTGTAAATCGACACATTTGTCAGACGTTCCAGCGCAGTGCCAGCAGCGCTGAGTGAAGGTGAAACTGTCGCCAGATTGCTCAAGCGGGATACGATATCAGCCTGCCCCAATACTTCATCACGAATGCTTTCAGCAGTTTCGTAGTCGAACTTCTCCAGACCCAGCAAATTACCTAAGACACGCAATACTTTCCATGCCGGGCGAGTGTCGCCCAAAGGTTTGACCACGCCGTGGAAGCTTTGCGCACGACCTTCGCAGCTCACAAACGTACCAGACGTTTCTGTGAAAGGGGAAACTGGCAACAATACGTCAGCATATTCTGCACCGTGTTTAAACGGTGACATGACAACCACCATATCAGCTTGCGCCAAGGCGGCTTTTGCTTTTAGTGGATGTGCTGTGTCTAAGCCTGGTTCAGCATGCAATACAATGTAAGCTTTTTTCGATTCCGCAAAAACTGGTTTTGCTGATTTGGACGGAATCGCATTCGCAAGGTAGCCACCGACGGTATTCGATGCTTCGGTCAGATAACCGAAAGTTGCGTCTGCATTTTTTGCAATCCACTGTACCAGCGCGTGCAATTTCGCTGCCTCAGGATGGTAGGACGCCGTGTTACCGAGGAAAACACCTGCTTCGCCTGCTATCAGGCTGTCAGCAATTTTTGCTGCAACTTCAGTTGCTGTAACGCCTTCCAAACCAGCAGGAGCGGTAACTTGTTTTTTTGCTGCAACCGCCACTGCCACTTCCGCCAGGAAAGAAACCCAAGCTGATGGTGCCAGAATCGCTTTGTTGGTCAGCTTCATCAACTGATCATCGTCGCTCGCATTCAAGACACTTAATTTGGTGCCCATTTTTACAGACTGACGCAAACGCGCTGCGAGCACAGGATGGTCTTTGCGCAGGAAGGAACCAACGATGAAGACATTTTTCAAGCGGCCGAACTGACTGATCGATGTACCCAGCCAAGGTTTGATTTGACCGTTCAAACTGAAGTCAGATTCACGCAAACGGAAGTCGACGTTATCAGAACCCAGGCCGCGCACTACGCGTTGCAGCAAGGACAATTCTTCGAGTGTTGAATGTGGTGCAGCAACCGCCGCGATCGCATCGGCACCGTGTTCGTGTTTTACATTGCGCAAGCCATGCGCAACGTATTCGAGTGCTGTTTGCCAATCTGTTTCTTGCCATTGACCACCTTGTTTAATCATAGGCTTAGTCAAACGCTCAGCGCTATTCAAGGCTTCGTAAGAGAAACGATCTTTGTCAGAAATCCAGCACTCATTCACATCTTCGTTTTCCATCGGTACAACACGCATTACCTTGCCGTTCTTCACCTGAACAATCAGGTTAGAACCCAGGGCATCGTGTGCGCTAACAGATTTACGACGGGACAATTCCCACGTCCGTGCTGAATAACGGAATGGCTTCGATGTCAGCGCGCCAACCGGGCACAGATCAATCATGTTCCCGGACAATTCGGAATCCACTGTCTGACCAACAAACGATGTGATCTCAGAGTGTTCGCCACGATTGAGCATACCAAGCTCCATGACACCGGCGATTTCCTGACCGAAACGGACGCAGCGTGTGCAATGGATGCAACGACTCATTTCTTCCATCGAAACCAGTGGACCAACGTCTTTATGGAATACCACACGCTTTTCTTCTTCGTAGCGCGAAGCTGTGCCACCGTACCCTACAGCCAGATCTTGCAACTGGCACTCACCGCCCTGATCGCAAATAGGACAATCGAGTGGGTGGTTGATCAGCAAGAATTCCATGACTGCTTTTTGCGCTTTGACCGCTTTATCGCTGGATGACCGTACGATCATCCCTGGCGTTACAGGTGTCGCGCAGGCAGGCAATGGCTTAGGTGCTTTTTCAACCTCAACCAGACACATGCGGCAGTTCGCCGCAATAGATAATTTTTTGTGATAGCAAAAATGAGGGATGTATGTGCCAAGTTTATTGGCCGCATCCATCACCATACTGCCCTCTAGGACTTCGACTTTTTTGCCGTCTATTTCGATTTCAACCATGGTCTACTCTAAGTGTGCTAACCGAATCTGGCTTACAGGTAAGTGGGAACCAAGCAATGCTTATGCTCGATGTGATATTCAAATTCTTCGCGGAAATTCTTGATAAATGCACGAACTGGCATTGCAGCTGCATCACCCAAAGCGCAAATTGTTTTGCCTTGAATGTTATCTGCAATAGAGTTCAACATATCCAGATCTTCAGGACGCCCCTGACCGTGCTCAATACGATGCACCATACGATATAACCAGCCAGTACCCTCACGGCAAGGGGTACACTGACCGCAAGACTCTTCAAAATAGAAGTAAGACAAGCGCAACAATGATTTAACCATGCAACGTGTTTCGTCCATCACGATAACCGCACCTGAGCCCAGCATAGAACCTGCTTTGGCGATCGAATCGTAATCCATATCGGTGGCCATCATCACGTCACCAGTCAAGACTGGCATCGAAGACCCGCCTGGAATCACCGCCTTGATTTTTTTACCGTCGCGCATACCGCCAGCTAATTCGAGCAGCGTAGCAAACGGCGTTCCCATAGGAACTTCGTAGTTACCTGGTTTAGCAACGTCACCGGACATGGAGAAAATTTTCGTACCGCCATTGTTTGGTTTACCCAAGGCAGCGTATTTCTCGCCGCCCATTGCCAATACAAACGGTACCGCAGCAAAAGTCTCAGTATTATTGATGGTTGTCGGTTTGCCGTAGAGACCAAAACTTGCCGGGAAAGGCGGTTTGAAGCGTGGCTGACCTTTTTTGCCTTCGAGTGATTCCAGTAAGGCTGTTTCTTCGCCGCAGATGTACGCGCCATAACCATGGAAAGCATGCAACTGGAAAGAAAAATCAGAACCAGCAATCTTGTCGCCCAACATACCAGCAGCACGCGCTTCTTCGATCGCTTCTTCAAAACGATCATAGTCAGCAAAAATTTCGCCGTGGATATAGTTATAGCCAACCGTGATGCCCATTGCGTACGCGCCAATAGCCATCCCTTCAATCAGCGCATGCGGATTGTAGCGAATAATGTCGCGATCTTTAAATGTACCTGGTTCGCCTTCATCAGTATTACAAACCAGATATTTTTGACCTGGGAATTGACGTGGCATGAAGCTCCACTTCAAACCTGTAGGAAAACCCGCACCACCACGACCACGCAATGACGATGCTTTTAACTCAGCAATTACCTGCTCAGGGGGAATTTTTTCCGACAAAATACGTTTCAGAGATTCGTAACCACCGCGCGCTACGTAATCTTGCAGGTGCCAGTTTTTGCCATCCAGTCCAGCCAGAATCAAAGGCTTAATATGGCGATTATGCAGACTCGTCATTATTTACCCGCCTCTTTCAGTTCGCTTACCAGACCGTCGATCTTATCGTTCGACATCAGGCTGCACATACGTTTATTATTGACCAGCATGACTGGTGCGTCACCGCACGCGCCCATACATTCACCCTCAACCAAAGTAAACTGGCCGTCTGCTGTCGTTTCTTTGTAGTCGATACCCAGCTTTTGCTTTAAGTGCAGCGCAGCGCGCTCACCGCCAGACAAAGCACATGGCAGGTTAGTACAAACAGAAATCTTGAACTTGCCGACAGGTTTCGTGTTGTACATGTTGTAGAAAGTTGCCACTTCCTGAACCGCGACCGCAGGCATGCCGATATAGTCAGCCACAGTCTGCATCACTTCAGGAGATACCCAACCTGTCTCGTCCTGAGCAATAGCTAACGCCGCCATGACGGCAGATTGCCGCTGGTCAGCCGGGAACTTTGCAAGTTCGCGATCAATTTTTTTAAATGCCTGCTCTGATAACACCATAGCCAATGCCTCGAATCAACGCCAGTTGGCGTCTTTTATCTATCAATCTCACCAAAAACAATATCCTGAGTACCGATGATCGTTACCGCATCAGCAATCATATGACCCTTTGCCATCTCATCCAGACCCTGCAAATGCGCATAACCTGGCGCACGGATCTTGAGACGATATGGTTTATTCGCGCCATCGGACATCAAATAAATACCAAATTCACCTTTCGGATGTTCAACCGCTGCATAAGCTTCTCCAGCAGGAACATGGAAACCTTCAGTGAACAATTTGAAGTGATGGATCAACGCTTCCATATTCGACTTCATATCCACGCGATGTGGTGGTGTCACTTTGTGATTTTCAGAAATCACGGCGCCAGGATTATTTCTGAGCCACTCTACGCATTGCTTGATGATACGATTTGATTGGCGCATTTCTTCAACACGTACCAAATAACGATCGTAGCAATCACCATTCACGCCAACTGGAATATCAAAATCAAGCAAATCATACACTTCGTACGGCTGCTTTTTACGCAAGTCCCACTCAATACCGGAACCGCGCAGCATCGGGCCAGTAAAGCCTTTTGCCAATGCACGCTCAGGACTGACCACACCAATGCCAACCAGACGCTGCTTCCAGATACGATTATCTGTCAGCAGAGTTTCGTATTCATCAACATAGCCTGGAAAACGATTTGTGAAATCCTCAATAAAATCGAGCAGAGAACCCTGACGATTTTCATTCATTTCACGCATCACTTTTGCGTTTTTCAATTCAGATGTAGTGAACTGCGGCATTTTTTCCGGCAGATCACGGTACACACCACCCGGCCGATAGTAAGCCGCATGCAAACGTGCACCAGAGACCGCTTCGTAGCAATCCATCAAATCTTCGCGCTCGCGGAAAGCATACAAGAACACAGCCATTGCGCCGACGTCGAGAGCATGCGCACCGATCCACATCAAGTGATTCAGAATACGCGTAATTTCGTCGAACATGACCCGAATATACTGAGCACGCATAGGCACTTCAAGCCCAAGCATTTTCTCAATCGCCATCACATAAGCGTGCTCATTCGACATCATCGACACGTAGTCGAGACGATCCATATAAGGAACAGATTGCAAGAAAGTCTTTTGTTCAGCCAGCTTTTCAGTTGCACGATGCAACAAGCCGATATGCGGATCCGCACGCTGAATTACTTCGCCGTCCAACTCCAACACCAAACGCAAAACACCATGCGCGGCCGGATGCTGAGGACCAAAGTTGAGGGTATAGTTCTTAATTTCGGCCATTATTTGATCCCGTAATTTTCTTCACGAATGATACGCGGTGTATTTTCACGCGGCTCTATCGTTACAGGCTGATATACAACGCGCTTCTGCTCGGCGTCGTAGCGCATTTCCACGTATCCAGATACTGGAAAATCTTTACGGAACGGATGACCAATAAAGCCATAATCAGTCAAAATTCGACGCAAGTCATTGTGTCCGTCAAACAGAATACCAAACAGATCAAAAGCTTCACGCTCGTACCAGTTAGCAGCATTCCAGATGTTCACCAGGGAAGGAATCACTGGCATCTCGTCATCCGCAGCAAACACGCGCACACGCAGACGGCAATTATTCTTCACAGACAGCAAATGGGAAACAGCCGCAAAACGCGCGCCCTCCCAAGCACCATCACCATAAGTGGAATAGTCCACACCACAAAGATCGATCAGCTCTTCGAAATGGGTATCAGGATGATCGCGCAGTTCGCGCATCACCTGCAAATACTCTAGCGGTGAAACGACAAGTGTCAATTCACCCAAAGCATTTTTTAACTCAAGAATACGATCACCTAAGACGGCTCTAACTGCGATCTCAAGATTTTCTAATTTAGTTGTCATATATAACGGCTGCCTTAGCATTCACGCGATTAGCGAGCGATGGTATTAGTACGTTTAATCTTGTTCTGCAACTGAATCACACCATAAATCAATGCCTCCGCAGTCGGAGGGCATCCTGGCACGTAAATATCAACAGGAACGATACGATCACAACCACGAACAACAGAATACGAATAATGGTAATAGCCACCACCGTTTGCGCATGAACCCATAGAGATCACCCAACGCGGCTCAGCCATCTGATCATAAACTTTACGCAAAGCTGGCGCCATTTTATTACACAGCGTACCGGCAACAATCATCACATCAGACTGACGTGGAGACGGACGGAATACTACACCAAAACGATCCAGATCGTAGCGCGACGCGCCTGCATGCATCATCTCAACCGCACAGCAAGCCAGACCAAACGTCATTGGCCACATCGAACCAGTGCGAGTCCAGTTGATCAACTTATCGGCTGTTGTCGTAACAAAGCCTTCGTTTAATACACCTTCAATAGCCATAATCCATCACTCCCAATCCAGAGCGCCTTTTTTCCAGATGTACCAAAAACCTACGCCGAATTCCAGCACGAAACCGAGCATGATCAAAAAACCAGTCCAACCCAAGTCATGCGAAGCAACTGCCCAAGGGAAGAAAAATGCTGTTTCAAGATCAAATAAAATAAACAGAATTGCGATCAGATAATAGCGCACATCAAATTTCATGCGAGCATCTTCAAAAGCCTCGAAGCCGCACTCGTACGCAGATGTTTTTTGAGAGTCTGGTTTATAGGGAGCAAGAACACGCCCTAAGACTTGCGGCACCACACCAACACCAATGCCAACCAGAATAAAGAGAAGAACTGGGAAATAATTTTCGAGGTTCACGTTAGGCTACCTGTAATTGAACGCCACATTGAAGCAAATCACCGTTTGACACAAAATTCAAAAAAATGACCACTTCCTCGACAAAATCAGAAAAGAAAAATCTGACTTATTGCTTTGGTGCCGACGACGAGACTCGAACTCGTACAGCTTTCGCCACTACCCCCTCAAGATAGCGTGTCTACCAATTTCACCACGTCGGCCTAAGCCCAGCATTCTACTATGATTGACCTCATTGTTCAACGCACAATTGCGGAAATTCAAGCTTTTTTTGCTGGGTTTGAGGAATTTATTTTGGAATTTGATTTATCTGCGCAGCAGAAGCCGAAACTGCAGGCGCAGATGCACTCACCGCCGGCACCGTCTTCATCACAGACACATCATCCATCACACCATTGGATGCCTTACGACTTCCAGCCATTGCACCCAAAGCCAATGTCGCAGCAAAAAACAGCGCTGCCGCAACACCCGTTGAGCGAGACAGAAAATTTGATGAGCCAGTTGCACCAAACAAGCTACCAGAAGCGCCAGAGCCAAAAGACGCCCCCATGTCCGCACCCTTACCATGCTGCAAAAGAACCAGACCAATAATCGCCAGTGCTGACAATACCTGAACCACAACTACCAAAGTAAAAAAAGTTTGCATTCAAAACACCTAAAAAAGTTTAACCCACACCACTATATTAATCTATCAGCAAGCAGAAATGATCGCCAAAAAATCCGTTGATTTCAAAGCAGCTCCACCAATCAAGCCACCATCGATATCAGCCATCGCCAACAATTCTTTTGCATTATCCGGCTTCATACTGCCGCCATACAAAATCTGAACAACATTTGCCGCCCCTGCGTCTTTCGTTGCCAGCTGAGAACGCAAAAATGCATGCACATCCTGCGCCATTTGTGGCGTTGCAGTCTTACCAGTGCCAATCGCCCACACCGGCTCGTAGGCCAGGACGATTTTTGATAATTGCTCAGCACTCAACACATCTAAGACCGCCTGCAATTGCTCAGCAACCACGACATTGGTCGCTCCGGTCTCACGCTGCTCCAATGTTTCACCGACACAAACAATCGGCGTCAGGTTTTGCGCCAAGGCTTGCAAAACTTTCTGCGCCACAATTTCGCTAGTTTCAGCATGATAAGCGCGACGCTCAGAATGACCAACAATCACATATTTACACAAACAATCAGCCAACATCGTGGCCGATACCTCACCTGTAAATGCACCGTGAGTATGTGCAGAAACATCCTGCGCCCCCCATGCTATCCGCGTTTCACCCAAAATTTCCGCGCATTGCATCAAATACGGAGCAGGAGCACATACCAGTACATCAACGGCGTCGCTTGCTGGCAAACCAGCAATGATTCCGGTTAATAGGGTGTGATTAGCAGAAAAACTGCCATTCATCTTCCAATTGCCAGCTATAAGAGTTCGCCGCATAGTCATAGTAAGTCACAAATTAAATAACCGTCTATTGTATCTTGCAGACCTGTACACGGTCAAACCAGCACCCCTCACAACGATAAGGAATACCACAATATTTTTTCTACAACAGCAAACATTTAAAATTACAATATTTGCAATACGATCTTTCCAATATGATCACCCTGCTCCATCACCGCATGTGCAGCAGACGCCTGCTCCAGAGGAAGGACCTGGTAAATTACCGGCACTACCTTCTTCGCCTCCAGCAATGGCCAGACATGGGTGCGCAACTGACGAGCAACCGCGGCCTTAAATTGCACAGATCTCGGGCGCAAAGTTGACCCGGTAACCGTCAATCGCCTGCGCAATACTTGCGCCAGATCTACTTCTGACTTAGTTCCACCAAGTAAAGCGATAATCGCAATTCTGCCATCATCAGCAAGGCAATCAATCTCGCGGGGGATATAGCTACCTGCAACCATATCCAAAATCACATCCACACCTTTACCATCCGTTAATGATTTCACAACATCTGGAAATTGCTCGGTTTTATAGTTAATTCCGCGCTCTGCCCCCAATTTTTCTGTGGCGCGACACTTTTCGTCAGAACCAGCAGTAGCAAAGACACGATGCCCCAATGCACGGGCAATCTGAATCGCCGTTACACCAATGCCTGAAGTGCCACCCTGAACCAACAACGACTCCCCCTCAATCAGACGAGCACGATCAAACACATTACTCCATACCGTGAAGTAGGTTTCTGGCAATGAGGCCGCCTCGATCATAGAAAGCCCGTCAGGTACTGGCAAACACTGCGCAGCAGGTGCAACGCAATACTCCGCATATCCTCCGCCCTGCACCAAGGCACAGACGTGATCACCAATCTTAAAATCGCTACCAGCAAGATCACCACCAACAATTTCGCCCGCGACTTCCAAGCCCGGCAGATCGGAAGCCCCCGGTGGAACAGGATAAAACCCCATGCGCTGCAGGACATCAGGACGATTGATGCCAGCGGCATGCACACGTATCAACACCTCACCGACACCGGCTTGCGGCTCAAGCCTCTCCGTCAATTGCAATACCTCGGGGCCTCCAAATTTACTGATTTCGATTGCACGCATAGCTACTCCAGCAAGATTTAAACTGCCATTGTATGCGATAAAAAAAACGCCCGTGTTATGCACGGGCGTTTTTCACCTAAACCATCAAGCACTCAAAAACTCATCGCGAATTTTTGACGCTGGACAGATTATTACTGCTGCTGTTGCTGCTGTTGCTGCTGCGGCTGAGCTTCACCTTCAGCAACCGCTGCTTTCATAGACAACTTAAAGCGACCACGGTCATCAGTTTCCAGCACTTTTACACGCACTTGTTGACCCTCTTTGAGGTAATCAGCAACCGCATTAACTCGCTCGTTGGCGATTTGGCTGATGTGCAGCAAGCCATCTTTGCCTGGCATGATTTGAACGATTGCACCGAAGTCCAACAATTTCAATACTGTACCTTCGTAGACTTTGCCCACTTCAACTTCTGCAGTCAACTCTTCAATGCGACGTTTGGCTTCCTGACCAGCAGCGGCATCGACAGAAGCGATAGTGACCACACCTTCATCACTGATATCGATTTGGGTGCCTGTTTCTTCAGTCAATGCACGAATCACCGCACCACCCTTACCGATCACATCACGGATTTTTTCCGGATTGATCTTGATCGTGATCAGACGTGGCGCAAAGTCAGACAACTCAGTTTTACCAACTGGCAGCGCTTCTTGCATTTTACCCAGAATATGTACGCGACCCTCTTTAGCCTGAGCCAAAGCAACTTGCATAATTTCTTTAGTAATACCCTGGATTTTAATATCCATTTGCAATGCAGTAATACCTTCTGCAGTACCCGCAACCTTAAAGTCCATGTCGCCGAGGTGATCTTCATCACCCAGAATATCGGTCAACACAGCGAATTTATTGCCATCTTTAATCAAGCCCATCGCGATACCAGCAACGTGTGCTTTCATTGGCACACCAGCATCCATCAATGCCAGGCAGCCACCGCAAACGGAAGCCATGGAAGACGAACCGTTGGATTCAGTAATTTCAGATACCAGACGTACTGAATAGCTGAAATCTTCCGGATCTGGCAATGCAGCTTGCAATGCACGCTTAGCCAAACGACCATGACCAATTTCACGACGCTTAGGCGTACCAACACGACCTGTTTCACCAGTGGCGAACGGAGGCATGTTGTAATGCAACATGAAACGGTCAGAGTATTCACCCATCAGCGCATCAATCTTCTGCTCATCACGCGCAGTACCTAAAGTAGCAATCACCAAGGCTTGTGTTTCGCCGCGTGTGAACAATGCTGTACCGTGCGTGCGTGGCAATACGCCAGTGCGGATAGTGATTGGGCGCACAGTGCGCGTATCACGGCCATCGATACGTGGCTCACCTTCCAGGATTTGGGAGCGAACAATTTTCGCTTCCAGATCAAACAGAATGTTACCAACTTCGGACGAATCCGGAGCAGCAACACCTGCAGCTGCAGCTTGCTCAGTCAAAGCAGCGGAAACTGCTGCAGTGGCAGATTTCAATTGTTCTGTACGCGCTTGCTTTTCTTTGATTTGATACGCTGCACGCAACAGTGGCTCAGCAACTGCAGTGACTGCAGCAATCAGTGGCTCATTCTTAGGAGCTGGCGCCCATTCAACTTCAGGCTTACCACCATCACGCACCAGATCATGAATCGCGTCGATCACAGCCTTCATTTGCTCGTGACCATACACAACCGCGCCCAACATCACTTCCTCGGACAATTGTTGCGCTTCAGATTCCACCATCAACACGGCGGTTTCAGTACCCGCAACAACCAAATCCAATTTCGAGGATTTCAATTGTGTCGCTGTTGGGTTCAATACATATTGACCGTCGATATAACCAACGCGCGCCGCGCCTACTGGGCCACTAAATGGGATGCCAGCAACAGAAATCGCTGCGGAAGCACCAATCATGGCAGCGATATCCGGATCAATTTCCGGGTTCACAGATAAAACGTGAACGATGACTTGCACTTCGTTCAGGTAACCTTCTGGGAACAATGGACGAATTGGACGATCAATCAGACGGGAAGTCAGTGTTTCTTTTTCAGATGGACGACCTTCACGCTTAAAGAAGCCACCAGGAATACGGCCGGCAGCGTAAGTTTTTTCCATGTAATCCACGGTCAAAGGAAAGAAATCCTGACCAGGTTTTGCATCTTTTTTTGCAACAACAGTTGCCAACACAACGGTATCTTCAATAGATACGATAACGGCGCCAGAAGCCTGGCGAGCGATTTCACCTGTTTCCAGAGTGACTTGATGCTGACCGTATTGGAAGGTTTTAGTTACTTTATTAAACACAATGTGTCCTTTCTATTATGCCGACAGATTTTCAGGGGCTGTCGTTCACCTCACCGCGAGCAATCCCTAAAGATTGCTTTTTTGCTTATTTTCAACACATACTTTGAAAATTCGCCAAAACTTTTTACTTCATTAACGCCTATTTAACGCATATTATGCGCGCCAGATAAGCAAAAAGCCTGCGACAGTCAACTGACGCAGGCTTTTTACTATAAATTGTTTGCCAGATACAGCAAGAATTACTTACGCAAGCCGAGTTTTTCGATCAGTGAGCGATAGCGATTCAAGTCTTTACCTTTCAGGTAAGACAACAGGCTTTTACGACGGTTAACCATCATGATCAAACCGCGACGGGAATGGTGATCTTTACCGTGGGCCTTGAAGTGACCGTTCAAGTCATTGATACGTGCCGTCAACAAAGCAACTTGCACTTCTGGAGATCCTGTGTCATTTTGACCACGGGCGTTGTCCGCTACGATAGCGGCTTTTGCACTTTTTTCGATAGACATAATTTTCCTTTACATGCGATAACAAGAGTCGTAGCAACAAAAAACGCACTACAAAACCGTCGTTATCGTGAAATAAACACCCGCCAACACGACGGGACCCGCGACTATAACACGAAATCGCAACGAAAATCAAATCTGCGGATTAAGCTTCTCAGATTTAGACTCCAACTTGTTCAACGCCGAGAGATAAGCCTTGGCAGATGCCACCACAATATCAGGATCGGCACCGACGCCATTCACGATACGGCCCGACTTGGACAAACGCATCGTTACCTCTCCCTGTGACTGGGTACCAGTAGTGATGGCGTTGACTGAAAACAGCAATAATTCAGCGCCGCTGGCAACCTGAGATTCAATCGCATTGACAATCGCATCGACCGGACCATTCCCTATACCATCACAACTGATTTCTTTACCTTGATTAGAAAAGACCACTTTTGCCGCTGGCATTTCGCCGGTTTCTGAATGCTGCGCCAAAGAAACGAAATGATAAGCTTCATTGTCATTGGCCTGTTCCTCATCCGAGACCAAGGCAAGAATATCTTCGTCGAAAATTTCAGCCTTGCGATCAGCCAACTCTTTAAAGCGAGCGAAAGCCGCGTTGACGTCAGCTTCGGATTCCAGAGTGATACCCAATTCATCGAGGCGCTGCTTAAACGCATTACGTCCGGAAAGCTTACCAAGAACGATTTTATTGGCGCTCCAACCTACGTCTTCGGCACGCATAATTTCATAGGTATCTCGCGCTTTCAAGATGCCATCCTGATGAATTCCGGATGCATGGGCAAACGCATTCGCACCGACTACGGCTTTATTTGGTTGCACAGCAAAACCAGTGATTTGCGAAACCAATTTGGACGCTGGCACGATCTGCGTCGTATCAATACCCAATTCCAGATTAAAGTAATCTTTACGGGTACGCACCGCCATGACGATTTCTTCCAAGGCCGTATTGCCAGCGCGCTCACCAAGACCATTGATCGTACATTCGATCTGACGTGCCCCGCCAATCATCACACCAGCCAAGGAATTCGCGACCGCCATGCCCAGGTCATTATGGCAATGCACTGACCAGACAGCTTTATCGGAATTTGGAATCCGTTCCCGCAAATTTTTCAACATCGTGCCATACAGCTCGGGCACACCATAGCCAACGGTATCAGCAAAGTTAATGGTTGTAGCGCCTTCTTTAATTACCGCTTCAATCACGCGGCACAAGAAATCCATTTCTGAACGACTACCATCTTCCGGGCTAAATTCTACATCGTCAGTGAAATTTCTCGCATAGCGAACCGCTTGAATCGCTTGTTCCAAAACCTGGTCTGGCGACATGCGCAACTTCTTTTCCATGTGCAATGGTGAAGTCGCAATAAATGTATGAATACGCTTACGTTGCGCTGCTTGCAATGCCTCTGCCGCACGCGCGATATCGCGATCGTTGGCACGCGACAAAGAGCAAATAATGGAATCTTTAATCGTGGCGGAAATTGCCTTGATGGATTCAAAATCTCCCGGAGAGGCTGCCGCAAAACCGGCTTCAATAACGTCTACTTTCAGGTGCTCCAACTGCTTTGCAATACGGATTTTTTCATCCTTGGTCATGGATGCGCCAGGGGATTGTTCGCCGTCGCGCAACGTTGTATCGAATATGATGAGTTTGTCAGCCATGATGTTCTCCTAAAAATTTTACCAATATGAAAATGAAACTGAAATGTTGAATATTCTCCGGCCCACCCTTGCAGCACACACATGGGTAAAGAGGGACTACTCGAATTGGGGGAATGGGGGATTTAGCGCGTTACCGCACTAGTAGACTTGCAGATAGCAATAGCAAACCAACGAGACCGTTAGTTGTGATTGCTGGGAGTGATTTAACTTGAGAGTTCATGCCTTAGACTATAAGCGCGATCTAAAAAAAGTGCAAGAATTTATAGCACATGAATCCCAATTAAATTAGGCCTGAAAGTAAAAAAGCCACAGCGTCTTTTGTATGCTGTGGCTTACCCTCAAAAAAACAAAATTTTATTTCTAAAAATCACTATCCATCGTTTTCTTCGTGGCTTTCATGGCTGGTCTGAATGATGCTAATCGGGCGGCCATTTCTCCAGCGCCACAACAATACCGCATAGCCAGACAAGCCATACAACACAAACAGACCAAACAAGACTTTAGGCGGATCACTAACCACAATCACGTAGACCAACAAAATAATCAATGGCGCAATAAATGGAAAGCTACGCTTGAGGTTCAAATCCTTGAAACTATAGAACGGAACATTGGTCACCATGGTCAAACCGGCAAACAAAGTAATACCCCACGCATACCAGTGGAGGTTGACCGGCAAAATTTCTAAATCATCCATCAACAGTACAAAACTGGCAATCAGTGCGGCTGCAGCAGGGCTAGGTAAACCCTGAAAATAACGCTTATCAACAACGGCGATATTGGTATTAAAGCGCGCCAGGCGTAAGGCTGCGCCAGCGCAATACACAAACGCCCCAATCCAACCCAATTTACCCATACCACGCAACGTCCATTCATAAGCCACCAGTGCTGGAGCTGCACCAAAGGAAATCATGTCGGACAGACTATCGTATTGCGCACCAAATTCACTTTGCGTATTAGTCATGCGGGCAACCCGCCCATCAAGGCTGTCGAGAACCATGGCCGCAAAAATAGCAATGGCTGCTTTGAGGAAATTTTGATCCATCGCCATCACGATGGCGTAAAAGCCGCAAAACAAGGCGGCGGTAGTAAAAGCATTTGGCAGCAAATAAACGCCACGAGCACGCTGTTTGGCTGTCACCGGTAAACTGTTACCGTCAGCATCCACTCTTTGCTGTGATTTGCGAACGCCTTTTGGAAAAAGCTTAAAACTACCTTTGGGTCTACGTGATTTGAAAGATGGCATGCGATTCTAATTCGATTTTGATTCGATAAAAATAGCCCGAACAGGTCGGGCAGAAACTTGCAGTTGATCTTTCAAGTATAACTCTCTTTAGCAGTCTGGAAAACCGCCTTGATTGTCAGGTGACTTGTCAGGCAATTTATTTCAACTTAAGCTTGCCAGTAATATGAATCGATAAGGACGTATAGCCAGGCTCAAAACTTGGCGCATCAACAGGTGCAGCCGGACGTGCTGATCTCAACATCATTGGCTCAGCCATCGCCATGGGGCGCATATTACTTCCGGCATTATCAAAATCCAGGGATTCAATCACGACATCTTCTGGTTTTTTGCCCATCGTGTGGGTGATCATAGTCAATTTTTGAGAGAAATCTTTGTAACCAGCAGCAATGCGCTCGGATTCCAATTTAGCAATCGTCGCATCTGATAACCCAAAATTAATCCCGTTAAGAGCAAGAATTGACTGTGCCGCTGCAGCAGTTGATGGCAATTGCTTTAAATTTTGGGTTTTGACTTCCAGATACTGCCCGGTGCGCCAACCTACCAACTGCTGCTTAGGCGCTTGCCCCGCTACGGTTTTGGTGGCGTCGTTATAGATGGGATAACTGTAATAGCCGCGGGTATGCAATTCGGCCTGAGGATCTTCTTTTTTGATCAAATCAGTACCGGCTTTCATTTTTTGATTCACGCGTGATGCGGCTGCTGCTTTATCTTTGTCCTGCTCTTCAATAAAAAATGTAACCACTGCCTGATCATTCTCAGCTTTGATTTCAGCATTTCCAGCCAGAGTAATGACAGCACCAGAGATACTTTGTGCAAATACTGGCAACGAAAACAGCATGGCAGATGTTAATCCAATAATTTTTTTCATGTTAGTTCCTTATCACTTAATTATCACTTAGTTATCACTGCATTAATACTGAATTATCAGTAAACTCTGATCAATAAGACCTCGTCTGATTGATCACAAAAATATGACCGCACTTAGCGACTGAAGTTGCACGAGGTAGGACTAAACTTTGTTTTGAATCAAATTACCCCGGATATTTTTACATTTTTAACAAATAAAAAAAGTCGCCTTGAACAACCGGGCGACTTTCAACTATTTCAATCCTAAAAAAATTAGTTTTTCGATTGATCAACTAATTTGTTTTTAGCGATCCAAGGCATCATCGCACGCAATTTTGCACCGACCTCTTCGATTTGATGCTCAGAAGTCAAACGGCGACGAGAAATCAACGTAGGGGCGCCGGCTTTATTTTCGAGAATAAAGCTCTTCGCATATTCACCCGTCTGAATATCTTTCAGACATTGGCGCATTGCATCTTTTGTAGCGGAAGTCACGACTTTAGGACCCGTTACGTATTCACCGTATTCCGCATTATTGGAGATCGAGTAGTTCATGTTAGCGATACCGCCTTCATAAATCAGATCAACGATCAATTTCAATTCATGCAAGCATTCAAAGTAAGCCATTTCTGGTGCGTAGCCTGCTTCAACCAGGGTTTCAAAACCCGCTTTGATCAACTCGACAGCACCACCGCACAGTACCGCTTGTTCACCGAACAAATCTGTTTCAGTCTCTTCGCGGAAGTTAGTTTCAATGATACCGGCACGGCCGCCGCCATTCGCCATAGCGTAAGACAAGGCGATGTCGCGCGCAGAACCAGATTTATCCTGATACACCGCGATCAAATGTGGAACACCGCCACCCTGCGTGTAAGTACCACGAACAGTATGACCAGGTGCTTTTGGTGCAACCATGATGACATCCAGATCAGCACGGGGAACAACTTGGCCATAATGCACATTGAAGCCATGCGCGAATGCCAACACTGCACCTTGTTTTGCGTAAGGTGCGACGTTTTCAGCATATACCTGAGCGATGTTTTCGTCTGGCAGCAAAATCATAATCACGTCAGCCGCTTTTACCGCATCATTGACTTCCGCAACTTTCAGGCCTGCGCCTTCAGCTTTACTCCATGAAGCGCCACCTTTACGCAAGGCAACGGTCACGTTGCAACCAGAATCATTCAAATTTTGCGCATGGGCGTGACCTTGAGAGCCGTAGCCAATGATCGCCACATTTTTACCTTTGATCAAAGAGAGATCACAATCTTTATCGTAGAAAACTTTCATTTTGTATCCTATTTAATTTGAATAATTTGAATAATTTGAATAATTAATTTAAATAATTTCGTCACTGGTAGCGAATCGAAATTCAACTACTACACCTTAAGGATGCGCTCACCGCGTCCGATTCCCGAACCACCAGTTCTGACTGTTTCCAAAATCGCGGCGCGATCAATGGAGTCAATAAAGGCGTCCAGCTTTCCTTTATTTCCAGTCAGTTCTATGGTGTAGGTTTTTTCAGTCACATCAATGATGCGGCCACGGAAAATATCCGCTGTGCGTTTCATTTCTTCGCGCTCTTTACCAACAGCACGCACTTTAATGAGCATCAACTCACGTTCTATGTGCGCGCCCTCGGTAAGATCAACCACCTTTACGACTTCAATCAGACGATTCAGATGCTTCGTGATTTGCTCAATCACGTCATCGGAGCCTGTCGTTACGATCGTCATACGAGAGAGCGTTGCATCTTCGGTCGGCGCAACGGTCAGGGTTTCAATGTTGTAGCCACGTGCAGAAAATAAACCAACAACGCGCGACAAAGCACCCGCTTCATTCTCAAGAAGAATGGAAATAATATGTCTCATTACAGATCCTCCGAACCAAGCAGCATCTCGGTCAAACCCTTACCAGCCTTCACCATCGGCCAGACATTTTCTGTTTGATCAGTAATGAAATTCATAAATACCAAACGATCCTTCATGCCAAACGCTTCACGAATTGCGCCATCAACGTCCGCTGGGTTTTCTATCTTCATACCAACGTGCCCATAGGCTTCAACCAGTTTGGTAAAGTCCGGCAACGAATCCATATAGGACTCAGAATAGCGCGAACCATAATCAATCTGCTGCCACTGTCTGACCATGCCCAGGAAACGATTATTGAGCAAAATGATTTTTGGTGTCAGGTGGTACTGTTTGCAAGTCGCCAATTCCTGAATGCACATCTGGATTGACGCTTCGCCCGTAATACAGGCAACCGTTGCATCAGGATTCGCCATTTGAACGCCCATGGCATAAGGCAAACCTACCCCCATGGTTCCCAGCCCACCCGAATTAATCCAGCGACGTGGCTTGTCGAAGCCATAATATTGCGCAGCCCACATTTGATGCTGTCCCACATCAGATGTAATAAAGGCGTCGCCTTTAGTGACTTCCCAGACTTTCTGCACCACGGACTGTGGCTTAATCACTTCCGTCGACGTCGGGTAGTTAAGACAATCACGTCCACGCCATTCTTCAATCTGCTTCCACCAGGCTGTCAGCGCTTTGGGATCCGGACGTGTCTCTACTGCGCTCAATTGCGACAGCATTTCGATCAACACATCTTTGACATTGCCAACAATTGGAATATCAACTTTGACGCGCTTAGAAATAGACGATGGATCGATATCGATATGTATGATCTTGCGTGGATGCGAGGCAAAATGTTTTGGATTACCAATAACGCGGTCGTCAAATCGCGCGCCAATAGCGATCAGTACATCGCAATGTTGCATTGCCATGTTTGCTTCGTAGGTGCCATGCATCCCTGGCATACCAACGAATTTTTTATCACTGGCGCGATACGCACCCAAGCCCATCAGGGTATTGGTGCATGGGAAACCGAGCTCATCAACCAGTTTGTTCAGTTCTGGTGCAGCATGCGCAAGAATCACACCACCGCCGGTGTAAATCATAGGACGCTCAGCTTGCAACAACAGTTGAACAGCTTTGCGAATCTGGCCTGCATGACCTTTATCGACGGGCTTGTAAGAGCGCATTTCCACTTCTTTGGGGTAGTGGTATGTCGTTTTGTGCATGCTGATATCTTTGGGGATATCAACCAACACAGGGCCAGGACGACCAGTGGTCGCAATAAAAAATGCTTTCTTGACCGTCTCAGCCAGGTCGCGCACATCTTTCACGAGAAAGTTGTGTTTGACGCAAGGACGGGTAATACCCACGGTGTCACATTCCTGGAAAGCATCCTGGCCGATAACGGCACTAGGAACCTGACCAGAGATCACTACCATAGGAATCGAATCCATATACGCCGTTGCCAGACCGGTTACCGCATTGGTCACACCAGGACCGGAAGTAACTAAGGCAACGCCGACTTTATTGGATGATCGTGAATAAGCATCAGCAGCGTGAATTGCGGCCTGTTCGTGGCGCACAAGAATATGCTGAAACTTATCTTGATTGAAAATTGCATCGTAGATGTAGAGTACTGCGCCGCCCGGATATCCGAAAACGTGCTCAACACCCTCTTCGGCCAGACACTTTACCAGTATCTCTGCGCCTGTAAATTCTGAACTCATTATTGTGTCCTTTCAAGGTCCATAGGAAATTGATCGGATGCTCTTTCCTGGCGAAGTCGACATACAAGTCCGGTAAGCTGAAATCCCTTTTTGTGCAGTCACACTCCCCTTTACACCTCCGTTGGAGATGGTTCCAGGCAATGCTTAAGGCACTCGTTCAATCAGTGGTAAGGCTATGTAACGACAGACTTCTCACGCTTGTGGCATGGGTCAGAACAAACAGCTTCATTTAAAGCGCACCTGCTGGCGATAACATTGTGGGTTATTCCGAACAGATATTTGGTGCTCCGAGATTTTGGAGCGGACTCATACGGTAATGCGTTGCAGCATTTTGGTCAAGTGCATTTCGCTAATTAATTGGCTTTTTAAGATTGAAATATATTCATCTGTGCACAAATTTAGGACACAATGCGCTATTTTTGCTAGCATGTGCGCAATTTTGAATACATGTGCGTGATTTCAAAGAAACTGGCGTTTTGAATGTTGTTTTGAAAATCACTGAGTAACTATATGAATATTGCCAACAATGGCTACTGAAAAAGAATTATCAAATTTCCTCGAAAGCGTAGAAAGACGTGCGTTCAAGCACGCCCTGTACACGGTAAGGAACGAAGAATCAGCACTGGATATTGTCCAGGAAGCAATGATTAAGATTTCTGAGAAATATGGCGACAAGCCCGCCAACGAGCTACCCATGTTATTTCAGCGTATATTACAAAATACGATTCTTGATTTCTTTCGTCGTGAAAAAGTCCGTAATACTTGGGTAAGTTTATTTTCTAGCATCACTCCAAATAATAACGATGGAGATGATAATTTTGATTTACTGGAAAGTTATGCCGCCGAAGAAGGCACCGAAGCAGCAGAATCCACTGCCGACAAGTTGGAACGCGAACAAGTTCTGAATATTATTGATGATGAAATAAAAAAGCTACCGGCGCGTCAACGGGAAGCGTTCCTCATGCGTTATTGGGAAGACATGGATGTGGCAGAAACGGCGGAAGCGATGGGCTGCTCAGAAGGCAGCGTCAAAACTCATTGCTCTCGTGCAACTCACGCATTAGCCGCATCCCTAAAGGCTAAAGGAATACAGCTATGAACTACTCAAAAGAATCTCAAGATCTCGACTTTGCTTACAAAGTCCGGCGCGCGCTCAACGAATCAGCCGAAAGCCTTCCTGCGCCTACCCTGGACAGGCTAGCACAAGCACGAAAAGCGGCGCTGGCACGCAAAAAGCCAGATGGTGGCGCCAAAGTGCATGTATTCAGCGGAGTGCTTGCCGGCACGAATGGTTTTTCCTTCCCGGGTCCATCCACCTGGTTGGGTAAACTCGGAATTATTATTCCATTGCTGGCATTGATTGCTGGACTAGCAGGTATTTACGAAAATGAAAAGCAACAACGCATCAACGAATTGGCTGATATTGACACAGCGGTATTAGTTGATGAGTTGCCACCTGCAGCTTATGTGGATACCGGATTTACTGCTTATTTAAATAAAGCGGAGGAATAAGCGTGCCGTTTTGTCATCCGCGTCAGTTGATCGTCCTTACCGTAAGCTTTATCGTGCTGCCGTTGGCTCTTGCTAACGGCACTCACCCATCCACTCAGACTTCCGCTTCCACACCGGCTACTTTAGCGCTGACGCTGAAGGCACCAGCCACGAACCAGGCCAAGCCACTCTGGTCAGAATTAAGTCCTGCACAACAGCAAGCGTTAGCACCCTTAGCCGTCGAATGGCCTCAAATGCCAGAGACACGCAAGAAAAAATGGCTGGAAATAGCAAATCGCTATGCCACGATGAAGCCAGCTGAGCAACAACGCCTGCAAGAAAGAATGCGTGACTGGGTCAAATTAACACCAGAACAACGTGCTGCAGCGCGTGAAAATTATGCTCATGCGAATCAGATCAAACCAGAAAAGAAATCTGCGCAATGGGAGCAGTATCAACAATTGAGCGCAGAGGAAAAAAAGCGTCTGGCTGATGAGCATGAAAAGAAAAAGCGCCTGACCAATTTATCATCGGAATCGATTAAAAATCCACAGATAATGGCACCGATCAAAGTCGGCCCACCGCCTAAAAAAACAAACAATGCGCCCGCGCCAGCCTTCATCAAACCGAAGGCACCAGTAGCGCCTTCCGCAGCTTCTGCCGCATCCACTGCGATTACTGCGCCAGCAAACGCTGCACCCGCTGGGCCAGATACACCGGCAAGCACAGCAGCGACCACTCAAGCCGTATCGAAATAATTCTGTGACTATCGATTTACAAACTCCTTCCCTACGCCGCCGATTGATCTGCATGGTCTACGAGGCCATGTTGTTATTCGGCATCGTTTTTGTTTTTGGTTTTATTTTTGATGTCGCGACACAAAGTAAAAGCGCCCTGATGCTTCGACATGGTCGTCAGGCCTGGCTGTTTTTTGTCATCGGCATCTACTTTGTCTATTGCTGGAGTCGAAGCGGACAAACTCTGGCAATGCAAACCTGGAAGATTCGGGTGGCAGACCTCGATGGCAGCAAACTCCCTCTGGTAAAAGCGATCGTTCGATACTTTTTGGCATGGATGTGGTTCATACCTGCGATGGCATTAGACTACCAGTTTGAACTTAAAGAGTGGCCAATGATAATCGTCGTCTGTCTGGGCATGTCAGGTTGGGCGCTCACTTACCGATTCGATAAAGACGGTCAATTTTTACATGATAAATTAGCAAAAACCCGTCTGGTTCAGGTTCCCGAACATATCCCAAACCAACAGGAATCGTAGACAAGTTTTGAGCTTGACTGGATAGATGATATTCTTATGAAATAATATAGGATTAACGTAAATTATTCCAACCAGGCAGATTCACAAAACGAGTGCTTATGGTACGACGTGACGTCGAAAAGCAATGAGCGCCGCTGGAGCAATTTTGCGTTCGTCCCTCATCTATCGAGATTGAATGACATGCAACACAAAGCTCCTCGCCGCACCCGGGAACGCATCCTCGAACTCTCCCTTCGCTTATTTAATGAATTCGGGGAACCCAATATCACGACAACCGTCATTGCTGAGGAAATGAATATTTCCCCTGGCAATCTTTATTATCATTTTAGAAATAAAGACGACATTGTTAATTCTATCTTTACGCAATTTGAAGCTGAAATTAATAAAAAGCTAGCGTTCCCACATGGCCGCAAAGCAAATATTCAGGATATCTGGACCTATCTGCACCTGACTTTCGAACTGGTCTGGCGCTATCGCTTTTTCTATCGCGACCTGAACGACCTCTTGTCCCGCAACCGCAAATTAGAGTTGAATTTTAAGCAAATCCTCTCGCACAAGATCAAAGTGGCAAACGAGCTCTGCAATGGCCTACGTGACGATGGCGAGTTTGAAGGTACGGATATGGATATTGATGCACTCTCAACTAATATGGTGGTAGTGGCTACCTATTGGCTTTCGTATGAGTATGTGCGTAATCCGCGTAAATACACTGAACTGCAAACTATGTCGGAATCGCTGGCGCGCGGTTGCTATCAGGTCATCTCACTGATCAGTCCTTACCTGCGTGGCGAAACTAAACAAGTATTTGAAAAGCTCTCGCAAGACTATTTGCGGAAAATGAGTCCCGCATGAAGTCAGTATGCGTCTATTGCGGCGCTTCTCCCGGAATGACACCCGACTATGCGTCGGCGGCACGCCAACTAGCGGCAACACTAGTCAAACATGAATTACGTCTGGTCTACGGCGGCGGCAATGTGGGTCTGATGGGCGTTATCGCCGATGAGGTTTTAAGACTCGGTGGGCAGGCAATCGGCGTTATTCCCCAAGCCCTGATGGATAAAGAAGTTGGACACACTGGGCTGACCGAGTTGCATATTGTTCATAATATGCATGAACGCAAAGCATTAATGGCGCAATTGTCTGATGCTTTTATTGCAATGCCGGGTGGCATCGGTACGCTGGAAGAGTTATTTGAAGTCATGACCTGGGCACAATTAGGTTTTCATGAAAAACCCATTGGTCTGCTCAACACCCATGGTTTTTATAACGGCTTGCTTCAGTTTTTACAACATACGGGTGAACAAGGTTTCTTACGCGCCAGCCATCTTGATATTCTGCTCCACGACGATCAGGCTGAGTCGCTATTGCAGAAGTTGCGCACCTATAAGGCGCCCCCCACGACGAAGTGGGTACATAGCAGCGATCTGTAGAATCGTGTAAGCCTTTCACTAAAATCACAATTTTAGTGAAATTTGACTCAACTACTTGCTTGAGATCAGCGCCGAAATGCTGTTTTTGCCGAAATTAAGAGTAAAATGCGGCTTCATCCGTTCTTTTATATGTTTATTTCAAAACTATGAAATTCTCCAAGCAATTCTCTTTGTACGAATCCGAAGCGACTCACTTTATCCAAAGTTTAAAAAACGCTAATCCTAAACTCGAGCAAAGCCAGCGTGATGGACGTGCCCTGTTATGGGACAAAGCGCCGATAGATCTGAGTGTACAAAAAGATACTCTGGATTCCATCGTGCCACAGCAACCTTACGTTTATCAAAACAAAGGATAAGCCTGTCTTGACGGCTAGCCTGTGACTACTACCGCACTCCCCCCTATTGATCTGCCACTGGTTGGTGCTACGGATAGCACACCAGATGTGGTGGATGGTTTGGCTTTTGCAAAACTCTATGGTGAGCCGCTTTTTAAGTTACCGAACGACTTATATATCCCGCCAGATGCCCTGGAAATTTTTCTGGAGGCATTTGAAGGACCGTTGGATTTATTGTTGTATCTGATACGCAAACAAAACTTCAATATCCTGGATATTCCAATGGCGCAAGTTACCTTGCAATATCTGAAGTATGTCGACCAAATCCGCAATCACAACCTGGAGCTTGCTGCCGAATACTTATTGATGGCTGCCATGCTGATAGAAATCAAATCACGCATGCTATTGCCATCAACCAAAAGCGCCGAAGGTGAAGAGGCCGAAGATCCACGTGCAGAGTTGGTACGACGTTTGTTGGAATACGAACAAATGAAGCTTGCTGCGTATGATTTAAATGCCGTGCCGCAATTAGGACGCGATTTTTTACACGCACAAGTATTTGTCGAACAAAATACCGTTCTGCACTGGCCACAAGTTGAGCTTGCCGATATTCAGGCTGCATGGGCAGATATTTTGAAACGTGCTACCTTAGTAGCGCATCACAAAATCAGCCGCGAAGAACTGTCGGTACGTGAACACATGTCTGGCATTTTGCGTAAGTTGCAATCAGCGAAATTTGTCGAGTTTTCTGACCTGTTTGATCCCTCTCGAGGCGCACCGGTATTGGTAGTGAATTTTGTCGCTTTGCTGGAACTCGCTAAAGAGACCCTGATAGAAATAACGCAGGCCGAAGCGTTTGCACCGATCTATGTGCGACTCGCCTATTCACCTGCCTGAACACAAGATAGACTCTGATAGCGCGTTAATGCAAAACAGTCACTCCGACTTCCTCCTAAAAACAACCGAATTCATTTAATTTCTTAACATGAAAATCATTTCATCCATCGAAGAATTGCGCGATCATCTGAGCGGGCAACTGCGGACCGCTTTTGTTCCTACTATGGGCAATTTGCACGACGGCCACTTGTCGCTGATGCGTCTTGCAAAAAAGCATGGCGACCCAATTGTTGCCTCGATTTTCGTGAACCGCCTGCAATTTGGCCCAAATGAAGACTTTGACAAATACCCGCGCACATTTCAGGCCGACGTAGAAAAGCTGGAAAAAGAAGGCGTCTACATTTTATTTGCGCCAACTGAAAAAGATTTGTACCCTGAGCCACAAGAATTCCGTGTGCGCCCGCCAGACGATCTGGGCAACATCCTGGAAGGTGAATTCCGCCCAGGATTTTTTACCGGCGTCACCACCGTGGTGTTAAAGCTGTTCTCCTGCGTGCAGCCACGTGTTGCGGTATTCGGAAAAAAAGATTATCAGCAATTGATGATCGTCCGTAACATGAGTAAGCAATTTGCATTACCAACCGAAATTATTGCGGCAGATACCTACCGTGCTGATGACGGCTTAGCTTTATCATCGCGTAATATGTATTTATCTGAAGCAGAACGCGCTGAGGCACCGGCTTTGTATGCTGCATTAAATGAAGTAGCGAACGAAGTACGCAGCGGCCACCTGGATATGTTTGAACTCGAACGTAATGCTATGGCGAAACTTGCCGGACGCCATTGGAAGCCAGATTACATCTCGATCCGCAAACGCGCAGATTTACAACCACCGTCAGCAGGCGATCTTGCGCAAGGTGCGCCTCTGGTCGTGTTAGCAGCAGCCAAACTGGGCAACACCCGCCTGATCGACAATCTGGAAATTTGAATCTCATGTTGCACCAACTCGGCAGCTTTTTCTTATTGTCACTGACCGTTGCGACATCATTTGCAGCGGTCAGCGTCAAAGACGATGCGATGCACACTGTCACCCTGACCCAAGCAGCGCAACGCATCGTCAGCCTCGCACCGCATGCGACGGAATTACTGTTCGAAGCTGGTGCAGCAAAGAGTATTGTTGCCGTTAGCGATTACAGTAATTTCCCTGAGGCAGCAAAAAACCTGCCTTCGGTTGGCAATGTTTTTGCCATGGATACCGAGCGCTTACTTGCAATCAAACCAGACTTGGTTGTCATCTGGGGCACAGGCAATGGCAAGGTACTCGCCAGTAAATTGCGAAGCAATCACATTACAGTGTTCGAAAGCGAACCACGCAATTATGAAATGGTGGCCACGTCGATAGAACGATTATCGATACTGGCTGGCACTGAAACTGTGGGTAAAGCCGCCGCTGCCAAATTCAGACAGCGCTTAGAGGATTTACGAAAAACCTATCGCCAACCCGACTCATCGACGCCAGTGACCGTCTTTTACGAGGTATGGAACAAACCATTAATGACCCTCAATGACGAACACATGATCTCGGCAGCAATTCGTTTATGTGGTGGCAGAAATGTTTTTGGCAGACTGAAAGAATTAAGTCCGACAATTACGACAGAAGCACTGTTATCAAGTAATCCGGATACCATTATCACCGGAGGTGAAAACGCCGATTCACTCAATGAATGGCGTCAATTCAAAACACTGACAGCCGTCAAGAAGAATCATTTGTATGCAGTGAAAGCTGACTTGCTCAATCGCGCCGGTCCACGCATTCTGGACGGCACAGAAGCACTGTGCAAACAGATCGCTCTTGCCAGAGAAAAATAATTTTTCCGTATTGCTAATCAAAAATGTCTTACCTGTCATGCCAGACACTTCAGGTAGCGCTCAGCAGGTTTTCAGATTTACGGCGATAATACGGCATCTGGCCGCATGTGCGGCCTCATTTTTTCAGGATGCAGCACATGCGTAAAGGCATATTATTAGCCGGCTCTGCCTACACGATCTGGGGTCTGTTCCCACTCTACTTCAAAGCCTTGCACACGGTTCCGTCATTGGAAATTTTATTAAACCGTATGCTTTGGTCGCTCTTATTTTTAGCGATTGTACTTACCTGGCGAAAGCAATGGGGCTGGCTAGAGATGGTGCGCCGTCAACCAAAGCTGATTGCCAGCTTTGCACTGAGTGCCGTTCTATTATCAAGCAATTGGTTTATCTATATCTGGGCGGTGAATGATGGGAAGGTCATTGATTCCAGTCTGGGTTATTTCATGACACCACTAGTCAACATTCTCATTGGTTCAGTGCTGCTCAAAGAAAGACTGCGTTCTGGTCAGTGGCTGGCAATTTCCTTTGCGGCGATGGGTGTGGCATGGATGACCTTCCAGACGGGGCATTTACCTTGGATAGGCCTCGCGCTGGCGGCGACATTTGGTACCTACGGATTACTCAGAAAAACTGCAGCATTAGGCGCGTTGGAAGGTTTGTCTTTGGAAACCGCAATTTTCTTCCCGTTTGCGTTTGGCTATTTGAGCTGGCTCACCATCCATGGACAAAATGCACTGGTATCAGCGGGAACTGATGTCAAAATTTTGCTCGCATTAAGTGGCCCTATCACTGCCATTCCTTTATTGATGTTTGCCGCTGGTGCGCGCCGCATACCGATGACGACGCTGGGCTTGCTACAGTACATTGCGCCATTTGTGCAGTTATTGCTTGGCGTGTGGATATTCAATGAAAATCTCGATACCCATCGCCTGATCGGTTTCATTGCCATCTGGATTGCATTATTCATCTATTCAGCCGAAGGTCTGTGGATGAATTTCAAACCCGCCAGACAAGTGGCTTAGTGAACATTAAAACCAGGGAGTATAGACGTTTTTATACGTTTACCTCCCTGATAACAAACGACCTAAAAATATACTCCCCCAGGGTATCAGCAAGCCCAAAAAAGCAACAAATCAGACCATAGGGTAGTTAGCGGTCACCATCATCAAAAGTCTTAGTGCTGATTTCATGTTAAAGTAACGCCTTCGCTAGGGGTCCTGGAATGCTTTTCCGGGTGAGAGAGTCCCTTGAACCTGATCTGGATAATGCCAGCGAAGGGAAGCGCAAAGTTCACGTCGTTTTCTCCCTATGCTTTGTTTGCTCCTTTGCTGTGCTGCCACCCTGCGCACCACACGTATATCGAGCACATAATGACACAAGTAAATTCACACTCTACCCACCGCCAGGCAACCACGCTGGTATTACGCCCGACACTGATCGCCATCGCCATTGCACAACTCGTTTGTATGCAAGGCGCTTACGCAGCCGCAGAGCCGGATAACACGACAACCACAAGCTCAGCAGCATTGCAAGAAGTGGTGGTTTCTGGAAACAAAACCTCCGCTAAAGCAGACCACTCCAAGGCAGCAGGCTTTATCGATGAAAAATTGCTTGATACGCCATTTTCTGTCAATGCCTGGACCGCACAACAACTGCAAGACTTGCAAATCCGTTTGACCACGGATGTCATGAAATACGATGCCAGCGTCAATGATGCTTACAATGCGGTAGGTTATTCTGAGCAGTTCTCTATCCGTGGTTTTGCACTCGATAACGAATACAGCTATCGTAAAGATGGCTTCGCAATCCCTGCCGATGGAACGATTCCCCTAGAAAACAAAGAAACCATTGAAGTATTAAAAGGTATTTCCGGGTTTCAATCTGGCTTTGCGACACCTGGCGGCGTCATTGATTACGTAACTAAACGCCCAACAAATAACGACCTGCGCAGCATCACGACCAGCATCTCTGAACGCGGCACGTTATACGGCGCATTCGACCTGGGCGGCATGTCTTCAGACAAACAATTTGGCTATCGTATCAATGCCGCAGAAGAGAGAATGCGCTCTTACATCATCGGCGCAAATGGCAATCGCCAGTTCATTTCTGGTGCATTTGACTGGCATTTATCACCTCAGTCTTTACTGCAGTTCGACTTTGATTACCAACACCGCGCACAAATCTCTGCACCAGGTTTTCAATTAACAAATGGCACTGATTTACCGCATGGTATCAGCGCCGACATGATGCTCAATAATCAGCCATGGTCTAAACCTGTCGATACAATAGATAGCAATATCGGCGTGCGTTACGAATACAAATTGGACAGCGCCTGGACTGCCAGCGTTGCCGTCAACAAGCATGAATTCAAACGCAATGATTACACGGCGTTTCCACTCGGATGTGGTTCAGCTAACCTCGCGAGTGGCTATTGTGCGAACGGCGATTACGATGTCTACGATTACCAAAGTGTCGGCGAAGGAAAATCGTCCTGGGGTACTCAGGCCTTATTAAACGGGAAGTTTTCTACTGGTAATTTTCAACATCAATTTGCTACTGGTTTAAGCAGTTCACAGCGCAAAGATTTCTTTGGTGCGTATGTGTATGATTTCGTTGGCACCAGCAATATTTTCAATCCTGTCGTCGTTGGTCAATCCAGCAATTCCACCGGCCCAGTGCAACTGCAAAGAACGGACAAAGAATGGTCCGCCTTCTTACAAGACGCCATCAGCCTCAATGAAGCATGGACAGTACATGCGGGTATCCGTCACCTCAATATTGAGCGAACACAACTTGGTCTGAGTGGTTACCAACACAATTATTGGGTGTCAAATGCGGCACTGGTATACAAACCCGTTCAGAACACATCCTTGTACGCCTCATTTGCACAAGGTCTGGAACACGGAACAATTGCCCCATTCGGAACAAACAACCAAAACCAATTACTTGACCCTGCCAAATCGAAGCAAATTGAAATGGGCTTCAAATCCGATGTGACACGCGATTTGAGTGTAAGCGCTGCCGTTTTCCGGATTCAAAAACCACTGCAATATATTGATACCAATAATAACTATGTCCAAAACGGTACGGCACAACATACCGGCCTGGAGCTGTCTGCCTTAGGGAAAGTCACATCACAACTGACACTGAGCGCCAGTCTGACTGAGCTTGACGCCGTTCAGCAAGACACCGGCAACGTCACCCTCGATGGTAAACGCGTATTGGACGTACCAAAACTGAAGGCAACGGTCTATGCCGACTATGCTGTCGCCGAAGTCAAAGGTTTAAATCTGAACGCGAGTTGGCAGTATTCAGGGAACAAAGCATATACACCGGATAACACCGTGATTGTTCCAGGTTACCAAGTCTATAACCTCGGCGCCCGCTACGTGACGCGTGTAGGTAATACAACGACGACCTTGCGCTTCAACGTCGACAACGTACTCAACAAATTCTACTGGCGCGATGCAACGCAAACACTGGGTGGCTATTTGTTCCCGGGTTCACCACGCATTTATAAACTATCAGCGCAATTTGATTTTTGATGTAAGGTTGGAATCGGCGGATAGCACCCGCCGATGCAAGCGTAACAATTAGACCCAAAAAAAAGGAATTCAAATTATTGAATTCCTTTTTCATTTTAAAACCTGCGTTTAAACATTTGTCCTGACTAAAAAATCTACACCAACCTCACGCCAGCATTCAATTTCCTTTTGCAACCAATAAGCCACAGTAGGATGCAAAGTCACCCAATCACGGCGCATCTCAAGCTCTACGCTACGCTTCATTTTGAGCCGAATATCTTCATAATCGATTTCAGCACGCGAATGCATCAGCATGACGGATAAACGTAAGGATAAGACGGCTTTGGCAAAATCAGGATCCACCAAGGCTTCGCTAATCTTGCGCAGGTTCCCTTTCTGGCTCAGAATCAGCTTACTCATGATGCGTTGTTCGCTCGTGGTAAAACCAGCCATATCCGCATTTTCTATCATGTAGGAACCATGCTTATGGTAGCCGGTATGTGAAATCACCATCCCTACTTCATGTAAGCGAGCACTCCACAATAACAAACGCAGATAATTATCAGACGAGGGCTTAAGTTGTTGATACAAAGATTTCACCATATCGACAACCCGATTGGCGCGTGACATGTCTGTGTTAAATACCGTTGCAACTTTCTGCACCGACACTTCGCGCCGATCGCGTTTGGTCGCGCGCAGATACAAGTCCCACATCACGCCCATGCGCAAACCAGCTTCAATCGGAATCAATACTTCAATATTAAATTCCATCATCAAGCCGATCAATATCGCCAATCCACCTACAACCATAGCGACCCGCTCTGGTTTAATACCATTCAATTCCAAATCACCAATTCTGCCGCATTGAATGCAGTATTGTTTCAAAGCATTTAAACTCAGCATCGTGATTTTACCATCACCCAGACCACCTTTCGTGATGGCATCGGCGATCGCACGCATCGTCCCTGACGAACCATAGGCCTTGCGCCAATGCTGAGGCTGGTAAGGTGGTGCAGCATCTTCAAACATCGAACGCGCCGATAAAATAGCCGCTTCAAATGCTGCTTCCGTCAAACGACCATCAGGGAAAAAGTTAGCACTGGTTTTTACGGTTCCGATACTAAAGGATTCAACCTGTACGATTTCATGCCCTCGCCCAAGTATCACCTCGGTGGAACCACCGCCGATATCCATCACAAGGCGACGCTCGCCAGGTATCGCCACCGCATTCGATACGCCCATGTATATCAGGCGCCCCTCTTCTTCACCTGAAATAACTTCGATCGGATGACCTATCGCTGCTTCTGCTTGTGGCAAGAGAATAGCGGCATTTTTTGCGATGCGTATAGTGTTAGTTGCAACTACTCGTAAATTTTCAACTGGGTAAGCATTGAGGATCTCACGAAAACGACTCAGACAGTCAATCGCACTTTGCATGGCCTCTGCTGTCAGATTACCGTTTTCATCAAGGCCTGCCGCCAATCTGATAGGTTCACGCGCACTTTTGACGACACGAATCGCATCTCCCTCATGGCGTGCGATATGCATACGAAAACTATTTGAACCCAGGTCAACGGCGGCCAGCATGTTTGCTATCCTTTTTAATGTTCTTTAGTAATACCAGTCATTATTTCTACGATACATAAAAATGATACTAATCATTTTTTATGACATTGGAATGACGATCAAATTCTACGACAATTCAGAATCCGTGTTACGTTGTCAACACACATCATTGCGGAATAAAGAAACGTTCACGCAAATGATCAAGCCCGGTTGTATTGAGTATTTCAGCTAACCGGTCCCCGGGACGTTTTGCTGGGGTACCCTTATATTCAGCGACGATTAATTCATTCTTCATCGAATGTTCCCAGCCGACAAGTTCTGTGACTCTGACCTGATAACCATGCGCCTCTAATTGCAAGCAACGCAGCACATTAGTAATCTGACTACCAAATTCACGGGTATGAATCGGATGACGCCACATTTCTGAAAGCGGATTGTTGCGTACCGCATCCCCTTTACTCTTGCGCAGCTCAGCCGCGACTTCGGCCTGACAACAAGGCACCAACACCATGAACTTTGCTTTCTTTTTTAATGCAAATTGAATCGCATCATCGGTCGCAGTATCGCAAGCATGCAATGCCGTGACGATATCTATCTGCTCAGGCAATTTATCGGAGTGAGTAGAATCAGCCACCGATAAATTTAAAAAGGACATGCCAGGAAAGTTTAGGCGTTGCGCTAACTCAGTGGATTTCTGCACCAGCTCATCGCGTGTTTCTATACCATAAATGTGTGCCTGGCTTTGCGCTTGTCCTGATTTAAAAAACAAATCGTACAGAATAAACCCCAGGTAAGATTTACCTGCGCCATGATCAACAAGGCTGATGTTTGCGTGCGACTCCTGCAACTTCAATAGCAAGGGTTCAATAAACTGATACAGATGATAAACCTGCTTGAGCTTACGGCGGCTATCCTGATTCAATTTACCATCGCGCGTCAGAATATGTAGTTCCTTGAGCAACTCCAAAGATTGTCCCGGACGAATCTCATGTTTTTCCTGCACAGACTGCGCGGCAGGCGTTTGCTTTTTTATGGAATTTTTTTTCATTGTGCGAAGCCCGGTAATTTGATGGCGCTGGAAACGTAAAATAATGAGTAGAGAATAAAGCGAGAAACAAAAAAGGACACAGGCTGACACCTGCGTCCTTGTAGTCGAGAGCTATTACTCATACGCCCGGCATTTACAAACAAATGTGGATGTTGCATCTTCATCACATCTCTTTGGCGCTCCGCGTCACAGCTGAGTTTCATAGCTGAGTTTCATAGCCGAATTTCATAGCAGGATTATCCGGATTTTAGCACCCAACGTCAACCGCGAACCGGAACGCACCCGGATACTTACCACGCTCAATTTGACAAGCCTATTGTTTCGTTCGCTTTAAGAAATTGCTTTTCCACTTCTTGAGTTTGTACCTTTAACGTAATCCAAAATGTGGTTCCAATTCCTGCGGTCGTATCGAAACCAATATTACCTCCCATTTTTTCGATCAAATTTTTACTGATATACAAACCCAGACCACTTCCACCATTTATTCTTGTATTGGAATTATTTTCCTGTGCAAATTGTCCAAAAATTCTCTTTTTAAACTGCTCAGAAATGCCAGGCCCCGTGTCGGTAACACTAATTTTATATTCAGCACCTTGCTGCTCTAGTTTGACAGAGACTATTGGCGGGTCACCCGAAAATTTAACAGCATTTGAAATCAAATTGGTCAGCACCTGCATTAAGCGCCCCGCATCTGCTTCTACAACTGCCGTTCTTATCGCACTTTGAAAATCAAGATCAATAAAAAATTCACGTGCATAAGCGGCATTATTTTCAATGACTTGCAATATCAATGGAATCAAATCGTGTTTTTGTATATCCATATTCATCGCGCCAGATGCCAGCTTATTGATATCTAAAATATCATTCACCAACCCAATCAGGCGCACCGCATTTCGATGCGCCACCACCACCAACTTCTTCGATTTTTCGTCCAGGCGCCCCAATACTTCGCTCGCTAACAAACCCAAAGAGCCACGAATCGACGTCAGAGGTGTTCTCAACTCATGGCTGACCATGGAGATAAATTCGGATTTAATCCTGTCCATCAAACGCTGCTCAGTGACATCCTGCAACGTCGCAATCATTCTTGCTTGCTGATCAGGACCAACCTCTGCCTGCCCAAGAATTCGCACAAAAATTCCTTTTTTTTGTGCTGTTAAAATTTCAAGCTCCACGTCAAATGATTCGCCACTGTCGAACATTTGATTAATTTTTGACTGCAAAAGAGGTTGTGCTGCAGGTACAAAAAAATTCAACAAACCCGGAAAGTCTGGTTGATAACCTGCAGGCATACCAAAGATGTGACAGCATTGTTCAGACCATCGAAGTTCTTGCGTCGCTAAGTTAAGCTCCAGAGCACCAACCCCGGCAATACGCGCTGAAGACTGCAATAAAGCATCATTGTGACGTAATTCGAGTTCGATATTTTTTCTTCGATCAAGCTCCGCTTCCCATGAGCCTTTGAATGCTTGCAAATCTGCGGTCATTGCATTGATCGAGTTTGCCAGCTCACTAAGTTCATCGTTACCGGGAACGGAAAGACGATATTCCAGACGTCCATCTGCAATAATTTTGGTACCTTCGTGTAAATGACGAAGGCGATTTTTTAATGAAACTGCAGTTACCCGGAGTGTGGAAATGGCCAAGGCAACCAAAATAAAAATACCAATCGCAATACTTAACATCAGTTGATGATATGCAGCATCAACCTTCTCTTCACTCTGTATTTGCAACGCATCTATCACATCCGATGTCGCCACATCTTTCAACAACATCTGACTGATCAGCCGAATATCAAATTGCTTATCAGCGTCAAGCCAAGGAGAAGATGCAATAGATTTTGACTGATTCAGTATAAAAATTCGTTGAAAAATAATTTCGCTTTCATTCAGATTGTCGATCAATTCCCGAAACTGATCCTGATCAGCTTCAATCGGATTTTGAGACTGGATTTGATTGACCAAATTAATGACGTCTGCCTGTCTTTTTGACCAGATTTTTTTTGTAGCATTTTGCTTAAATAAGAAATACTGATCACGTTGAAACGCCTTATCAGAAACAACGGCATGTAGATCCCACAACTTGTGGTTATATGTTTTTACCGCGTCATATTTGATCAGTGACCACGCAAGTAATCCCAGAGCCGCTGTGAGCCCGATTAAAAGGCAAATTGAAACTAATCGCAAACGAACCAGTATTCTCATCGTCTATTGCCTGAATTTGATCGCCTCGGGCTTTACCGTGCGCAAAGCATCGAAATAAATATGTGACAAAAAATCTGGTTCCTGAGCCGCCTCAGCAAAATGATTCTGCAAAGCCCACCTCGCCTCATCGTCAAGGGTAATCAACAGAGTGGGGGCGAGAGATAGGTTGAATTTGAATTCTGGCCAGATCTTCTGCACTAGTGTCAGTGGAACCCGCGTTCTTCGCGCCATAATTTCCTGCGACTCCAGAAGATGAGTGCGACTGAATTTTTCTGCTTGCAATAGTCCCCTTAATAATGCCTTGAGAATTTCCGGATGACTTTTTGCATATTCTGGATTACAAACAAGATTGAAAGACTCCGTATAGATTTCCTTATCCAGGAACACGATGCCGTTATATCCAAGAGCATCGATTATCAGTGCTAACTTATAATTCCAGATAGAGACGGCATCGACCAAGCCATCAACTATCGCCGCCTGCATTTCATCGGGCTTTAAGTAAACGGGCTTTATATCAGCCATGCTCAATCCATGTGCACTTAATAGCGAACTTAAGAAAAATTCTGCTGTTGATCCTTTGGGGAAGCCAATGCGCTTACCCTTCAGATCCTCTGGCCGCTGAATTCCTGCATCTTGTCTGCCAACGACACCATTATTCGTATTCGTTGTGACGACATTAGCAAAAATGGCGATGTCGCCACCCTTCACTATATGGTACATAATTGGGGTCTCAGCCGCCGAGGCAATATCATCCTGGTCGTTCAGCATAGAGCCCATGGCATTCCTACCCAAAGCAAATATCGTCCCGTGAATATCCAACCCCTCATCACGGAAAAATCCTTTTTCAATAGCAATGTGTATCAAAGCCGCTTGTGGCTGACTGGTGTAGGCTAAATTCACTTTCTGAAGCGCAGGCGCTACCGACCCTGACCTATCACAAGCGGATAAGAAAAAGAGGCAAACGACGAAAAACGCAGCACAGCGCATATGCCCTTTCATTCAAAATGTAAAACATTCAGCATGGTTGACCATCAAGTTCTAAGGGCTTCTCAAGCGAAAATTGCGCAAACGACAGCGCTAATACAACTTGAATTCAATGTTAAGGATGATGCGGAACGACAGCAATTACGTTTTTTTTGATCGAACAGTGATCAGTCTTGTTTGTTATGAGCCTGCTTTTATCGGCATTCAATAGTGAGGCATTGATACATAAACCACGACTACCATTAACAATACTAAATAAACAAAGAAATACAAGCTAAAACTGATTACTCAAGCCGCGCCTACACCGTGTGACGGAGGGACCACAGCCCACGTCGGGCTTACGCCAATTCATCCAGAGGGTGGATGGCAATCTCTCTATAGTCGTAGAAAATGTATAGCAGAATGTAAGCAGAAAAGCAAAAAGCCAACCCAGAAGGGTTGGCTTTTCACATTTTGTTTTGGTAGGCCGTGCGGGATTCGAACCTGCGACCAACGGATTAAAAGTCCGCTGCTCTACCAGCTGAGCTAACGACCCAAAACCTGCTAAAATCTAGAAACTTAGGCGCAACTTAAGTTTATTTTGTATTCGTGGTAGGCCGTGCGGGATTCGAACCTGCGACCAACGGATTAAAAGTCCGCTGCTCTACCAGCTGAGCTAACGACCCGAAAGACCGAAATTATATGGCGTTTCGCCCCCACTGTCAATCCCTGCGTCAGGATTAAATCCTTATGCCCGTTACTTCGCAGAGGCGAGGCGATTCTTGGCAGCTTGCGCGGCTTCTGTGCCTGGATATTGGCTTATCAACGTTTCCAAGGTTTTTTTGCTGGCAGTCTTCTCTTTGAGCTCGGTATAGCAACCAGCAATATTAAGCATTGCATCGGGTGCTTTAGGGTGATCAGGATAGGTCTTTACTAATTGCTGCATCGCTGTGATGGTGCTCTTGCAGTCGCGTTGCGCATAATACGAATTGCCCAGCCAGTATTGCGCAGAGCCCAGATAGGCGGATTGCGGATATGAGGTCATAAAACTACTAAATGCTGGCACGGCACTTTTGTAATCACCATCTTTAAATAAAGCCATCGCATTATCAAATGCTCGCTGCTCACTCACTTCAACGACCGCATCTTTACCGTCGACCGTCATACGCTTAGGCTCAATTTTACGCAGGCGATTATCGAGATCGACATAAAAATCTTGTTGACGTCGCTGCGTGTTGGCGATGTCGTTCGCTAACACTTCAATCTGACCCCGCAATTTTGCGATTTCAGAGCGCAATTGTTCATTATCATTCGCCAGATCTAACGCAGTACTCTTATCGACCTTCGCATCATTGGTTTTATCAAGACGGACATTTACCGCATCCAATTTTGCACGCAAGTCCAGAATTGCCTTACGCGCCTCATCGTCATCAAACAGACCAGCAGAAGCAATGCCAGGCGCCAACGCTGAAAGCATTGCAGCAACAAGAATCGAGGTACGGAAAGAAGTAAGTTTCATAGCAATCGATATAAAAGAGAACTAACGCAAAATGAAGGAGCTTGACTCATTGTACCGGAGAGAGCCACGCAAACTTTGGTCTCCGCAGTAATATCTGCAGTACAATTGATCAGCCCCAAATAGAAAGCGCCGGCTACTGTGAAGTGGCCGGCGTTAAACTTTATAACATTTCTGCAATACTGCTACGCATAGATATTATTGATAGACGACATCAGCACGACGGTTTTCAGCCCAGGATGCTTCGTCATGGCCAGTCGCTTTTGGTTTTTCTTTACCCAAAGATACGGCCTCCATTTGAGACTCAGGCACACCCAACAAACTCATCGATTTACGCACAGCTTCTGCACGCTTCTGACCCAATGCCAGATTGTATTCGCTGCCACCGCGTTCATCGGTATTGCCTTGAATCAGAATCTTACGTTGTTTGTTTGTTGTCAAATATTTGGAGTGATTTTCAACCACAGATTTGTAGTCATCTTTAACGACATAGCTGTCGAAGTCAAAATACACGCTGCGTTTTGCCAGGACACCTTGAGGGTCATTTAATGGGTCAACAGAACCAGTTTGAACTGTCTTTACAGTGTTGGTTTCTGCAGGTTGATTTGCTGTCGTAGTTACTGGCTTTTCTTCGACTTTAGCTTTGTCTTCGAGGGGGACTTTAGACGCGCAAGCAGTCATCAACACAACGCTGGAAATCATCAAAGCCAGAGTTTTTGTTTGGGAATTGAATCGCATATTCGCTCCTGATAAAAGTTAGTGAAATTATTTCATGAAAGGACCCCAGGTGGGCTCCCGAATATCTCCGGCTTGCACCGTCAATCTTTGTTTTACTTTGCCATCAATCGATACCACTGCTAAAGCTGCCCGACGTCCAGATTCTGTTGCGTACATGATGTAGCGGCCATTGGGAGAAAAGCTAGGCGACTCATCTTTGCTGGTATCTGACAGCCGTTGCTCCTGTCCGCTAGTCAGGTCCAATGCATACAACTGGAACTTGCCTTCGCGACGTGATATATACGCCAGCGTATTGCCATCTGGCGAAATACGGGGCGTAATATTGTAACTACCGTTAAATGTCACACGTTTAGCTTCGCCGCCATTGGCACTCATACGATAAATCTGAGGGCCACCGCTGCGGTCACTCAGGAAATAAATCGATTGACCATCTGCAGAAAACTGCGGTTCTGTATCAATAGCGCCACTGCTGGTCAGTTTTTTCAAATCAGAACCATCTGCACCAACAGAATAAATCTGCGTCAATCCATCGCGCGATAATGCAATCGCGAGGCGGCTGCCATCAGGCGACCAGGCAGGGGCAGAATTACTACCTTTGTAATTTGCCACGACCCTACGCTCACCAGTCACCAGATTCTGTACCCAAATCACCGGTTTTTTGGCTTCAAATGAAACATAAGCAACCTTAGTTCCATCCGACGACCAGGCTGGAGAAATAATTGGCTCATTCGAACGCAATGCGACCTTCACGCCGTCACCATCTGCGTCAGCTACTTCAAGGCGATATTCTGATCCGGACTTAGTTACATAAGCGATACGAGTAGAAAATACACCACGAACACCGGTCAGTTTTTCGTAAATATCATCTGCAATTTTGTGCGCTGTTAATCGTGTGTTGTTTGGCGGCGTTGCCACTGCAAAGCCAGACAAAGTCGAGGATTTAATTGTATCGAGCAATTTGTAGCGTACATCAAAGCGTCCATCGGCAAGGCTTTGCACGCTTCCAACCACCAACGCTTCAGCGCCACGCTGCTTCCATTCATCGAAATTCACTAGTGTGGTTTCGGTCATAACTGCATCGGTATCAATAATTTTAAAATAGCCACTGCGTGACAAATCGTCTTTAATAATATTGCTGATTTGTTGTGGAGTCATTGACTCATTCCCGAATGCCGCAATGGCGACCGGTATTTGCATAGAGCCAACGCCAGAGACTTCCACCCGCAATTGAGCATAGACTGGTGCGGCACCCATTAAATTCACGCCTGCCGCTAACACTGCGGTGATTGCGATTTTTTTTATCATAGACATCATTGCAAATTACTCTTCTTTCATTTTGTAGTGCAAAGTTAAACTCGCCGCTGCAGCACCCGAGTTATCCCGGGGAAATGGTTGTGCTTTTTCAATTCCCTTTGCCACCGCGTCATCAAAGGCTTGTATTCCAGAGGATTTCAATTTGCGTACTGGCCCACGTAAATAGCCGTCCGGCAATAAGTCAATTTGATAATCAACAGCCGGATTACCTGCAACTGAATCAGACACATTGTAAATGGTATTCGATCTGATTTTTGCAGCAATTTTTGCAACATAACTAGGGTCGCCCCGGTTGTTACCAGTGGAACGTGCCGCCGTACCACTTCCGCCACTACCAGTTGCACCAGCTTGTGCTGACAGACGCCGCATATTCTCCTGAAACAATTTATCGCTGGCGGCTTTTTCTTTCGCCTGCTGCGCTTTCTGGTCAGCCAGCTTCTGTTTTTCGAGCTTATCTTGCTTCTGCTTATCCAATTCTTTATCTTTTTTCGCCTGCAACTCTTTGTCTGCCTGCCGTTGCTTCTCGGCTTCTTTTTCTTTCCTGGCTTGTAATTCCTGATCTTTTCGTTTTTGCTCTGCTTGCTCTTGTGCGATCTCTTGCTTGCGCTCGTCTTCCTTTTGTTTTTCAAGCAACTTGCGCTTTTTCTCCTGCTCAATCGCGATTTCAGGATCTTCCTTAGGTGCTTCTTCTTTGGCAACTGGCGGCGGTGCGATGGTTGGCTGTGAGACTGGCTCAGGTTCGACTGGCACCGCCAGTGGCGCTGCCTCACGCATGGTCATATCCCAGACCTCAGCCTCAACGGTGGTTGGCGTATTGTTCTGCCACTTAATTCCTATCCATAGAAATCCAAGCAATAACAAATGCACAAAAACCGCCAGAGCGATGGCACGCCCCTCGCCGGATTGATATTGCTGAAAATGAGGTTTACCTGGAATAGAAACTTGATTCATAAGATTATTTGATTCGCCAACGTTGACTTGGTTCCGAAAAATGTGAAATTTTAAATGGCGACTGTCGAATTATATGCTTGCTATCGATTAAATTATAAACTCGAGCATCTGAAAACGATAAAAAATGTATAAATTTCAACATCCAAAGCGTAATATTATTTGCGTAAAGACAATAGCACCTCTATCTCGTCGCAAATCAATGTCATAAAACTGCGCCCGATAGACAAATTGCCTTCAAATATAACGGTTGCAACAATAAGAAAAACGCTAAGCGTGTAGAATTTCAGTAAGCACATTTTTCTTTGTTTTAATTCGGAACGTTAAAGATAATCTATGAACAGCGAGACTGGTACGCCATCTACTTTAAAACAATTGAAAATTGACCGCAGCAATGGCGGTCCCGGGAAAAAGAAAAAAATCGGCCGATGGCTGATTCTTGCAGGCATCATTATTGCCACAGCAGGCTATATATTGAAGCCTGGCAAAACCGAGGTCCAGGTAACCTCGGTCATTACGACCTACCCGTCACAACAATATGCGCAACTGACAGCCTCAGGCTACGTCGTTGCACAAACCCGGGCAGCTGTAGCAAGTAAAGCGACGGGGCGTCTGGTGCAATTAAATGTGCGAGAAGGCAGTCAGGTCAAGAAAGGCGATCTGTTGGCACAACTGGATGCCAGCGACATCGTCGCCGCAAAAACGCAGGCGCAAGCGAGTATCCGACAAGCTGAAGCTGGTGTTGCGCAAGCAAATGTTGAGTTAATGAATGCCGAAGTAGAACTCAAACGCAGCTTGGGCTTGCAAAGCCAGGGCTTCATTTCTGCTCAGGCGATTGATACTGCCAGGAATCGTGTCGCCATGGCAAAAGCTGCTTACCAATCCGCCAAAATGGGCGTTGGCGTCGCACAGTCTGCTTTAAAAGTTCAGCAAGTCAACCAGGATTACACAGAAATCAGGGCACCGTTTGATGGCGTCGTCTTGGTAAAAAATGCCAACGTCGGCGACATTATTACACCATTTTCTAATGCCGCGGGCAGTCAAGGGGCCGTGGTGACGATGGCGGATATGAGCACACTGGAAGTCGAGGCCGACGTTTCTGAAAGTAATCTCGCCAAAGCGCAGATAGGTCAGCCAGTTGAAATTACGCTCGACGCATTGCCAGATAATCGCTTTCGCGGCAGCATCGTCAGCATCGTCCCCACCGTTGACCGCGCTAAAGCGACCGTCATGACAAAAATTCGCTTTGAAAAACTCGACCCGCGCGTTCTGCCAGAAATGAGTGCGAAAGTGACTATCCTTTCCAGAGCCATCACCGATGCCGATCAAAAACCAATACTGGCGTTAAACCCTAAAGCCATCATTGAGCGCGATGGTCTGAAGCAAGTATTTCGTATTAATGACGACAAATTGGAACTTTTACCTGTTTCAACTGGCCGTAAAATTGGCGACAACCTCGAAGTCACCGGCAATATTAAATCCGGCGATAAGTTGGTACTTTCACCTTCTGAAAAATTAAAAGCGGGTGCACAAGTGGTGATCGGTAAATGAGACCGTCTGAACAAGCCTTAGCGGACAAGATCCTGATCCGCATTTCTGATCTGAATAAATCCTATGAGCGCGGCGGCCAACATATTCCGGTGTTGGAGGGTGTAAACCTGGATGTACAGAGTGGTGAATTTATTGCGCTCATGGGGCCAAGTGGTTCAGGCAAAAGTACACTACTTAATTTAATTGCAGGAATCGATAAACCGACATCGGGTCGCATAGAAATTGCTGGTGTGAATATCGCGAATCTGAGCGAAGGCGAACTGGCTGACTGGCGCGCCGCGAACGTTGGCTTTATTTTTCAATTCTACAATCTGATGCCGGTCTTGACGGCATTTGAAAATGTAGAATTACCATTATTACTGACACATTTGTCTCGCAGCCAACGCAAAGAGCATGTGGAAGCAGCATTAGCAATGGTCAGCTTAAGTGACAGGATGGATCACTATCCCAATGAGCTATCTGGTGGGCAGCAACAGCGGGTGGCGATTGCACGCGCTTTAGTGACCGACCCAACGCTGATTGTCGCAGATGAACCAACGGGCGATCTCGATCGTGTGACTGCTGGTGAAGTATTAGATTTGCTTGACGAACTGCACAGTGAACTCGGAAAGACCATCGTGATGGTGACGCATGACCCCAAAGCAGCGTCACGTGCCAAACGTCTGGTGCATCTGGAAAAAGGTGTGCTGGTGCCGGATGATGCAATAAATACCGCGGTACTACACGTCCCGCACTAGGCCATGTTCATTTTCAGACTGCTCCTCAAAAACGCTTTTAGACATCGCTTAAGGACTATTTTAACGATGGTCGGTCTGGTGGTGGCGATCTGCGCCTTTGGCTTGCTGCGCACGATTGTGGACGCGTGGTATGCTGGTGTTGAAGGCACCTCCAGCGTTCGTCTTGTTACGCGTAACGCGACATCTCTCACCTTCCCTCTCCCATTAAATTATGCCGAGCGTCTTAAAACTGTTGAGGGCGTGACGGGCGTCAGCTGGTCGAATTGGTTTGGCGGCGTATATATCACTGAACGGAATTTCTTCCCGCAATTTGCAGTAGAGGCAGCGAGCTATCTCGCACTGTATCCAGAATACGTTTTAAAAGATGATGAAAAAAAAGCATTTTTATTAGATCGTCAGGGAGCGATTGTTGGTCGCAAACTGGCCAATCAATATGGCTGGAAAATCGGCGATCAGATTCCTATCCGTGGAACGATTTTTCCAGGCACATGGAACTTCACATTGCGTGGCATCTGGGATGGTGTTGATGCCAAAACCGATGAATCACAATTACTGTTCCATTGGCAATATCTGGCTGAAACCATACGCAAACGGCAGGCCTCATCCGCCGATTACGTTGGCGTGTACATCGTACGTATCAATGAACCCAATAATGCACCAGTCATCTCTGAACGCATCGACACGCTGTTTAAAAACTCCCTGGCAGAGACACTGACTGAAACAGAAAAAGCATTCCAACTTGGTTTTGTTTCCATGAGCGAAGCGATTCTGGTAGCGATTAATGCCGTCAGTATTGTGATCGTTGTGATTATCATGGCAGTCATGGCAAATACCATGATGATGACCGCACGTGAGCGGATTGCGGAATATGCGACGCTCAAAGCCTTGGGGTTTTCTCCGGAGTTCGTCATCAAATTATTGTTTGGAGAAAGTCTGGTGATTGCCTTGCTGGGTGGGGGCTTAGGGATGTTGGCTACCATTCCGATTGCGAATGCGTTTGCCAAATCGGTCGGCACCTTATTTCCCGTGTTCATGGTATCCGATACCACCATGCTGTACCAATTCTTAGCCAGCGTCATCGTTGGCGTAGTAGCGGCAGCCTGGCCTGCGTGGAAAATGAGTCGTATCGATATCGTCAACGGTCTGAGGCATGTAGCATGAAAGCGATTCCTTTTTCCTATATTGCCAGAAATCTCTGGGTGCGCCGTTTTACAACCTTACTGACTGCTGGTGGCATGGCGCTTGTCGTGTTTGTGTTTGCCGTTGTATTGATGATGAGTGAAGGCATCCGCGCTACGTTGGTGGCGACCGGTCAAGCCGATAATGCGCTGGTGTTGCGCAAAGGAGCAGGGGCAGAAATCAATAGCGCTATAACACGGGATCAGGCCGCTATTATAGAAAGTTTGCCTGGCATTGCCACCGATGAAAAAGGACAGGTGCTGGTCACCAAAGAACCAGTGGTTCTCAACAATCTGCCCAAACGCAGCAATGGCAAACCCAGCAATGTCACGATGCGCGGCAGCTCTTTGACGGGACTGGAGCTCAGACCAGAAATGAAGATCGTTCAAGGTCGCATGTTTCGCCCTGGTACGTCAGAAATCATTGTCGGGATCGCCATTGCGAAAGGTTTTCGCGGAACGCAGCTTGGTGAAACGCTGCATTTTGCGCAACGCGACTGGGTGGTAGTCGGCATTTTTGATTCTGGCAAAACAGGGTTTGATAGCGAAATCTGGGGTGATGTAGAACAAATGATGGCAGCGTTCCGGCGCAATGTGTATTCAACAATGGTGTTCCGGCTGGCTGACAAGAGTGCGTTTGATAAAATCAAAACCTTGATTAGTGACGATCAACGCTTACAGTTAGATGTCAAACCAGAAATCCAATTTTATGCAGAGCAAAGCGAAGCACTCGCCACCTTCATACGGATTCTGGGTTTAAGTTTGTCGGTAATATTTTCGATCGGCGCGGTGGTGGGTGCGATGATCACGATGTTTGCTGCTGTCGCCCAACGGGTAGGTGAAATCGGCACGCTTCGCGCTTTAGGTTTCCGCCGGGGTGCGGTGCTGACTGCCTTTTTGCTCGAATCATTACTTCTATCATTCGTCGGCGGCTGCATAGGCTTATTTGCCGCCTCATGGATGCAGGCAGTCGACATTTCAACGACCAATTTTCAAACCTTTAGTGAACTTGCTTTTCAGTTCAAGCTCAATCCGGAAATTATCGCCAAGACCTTGCTCTTTTCTTTATTTATGGGCTTTGTCGGTGGGTTTATACCTGCGTGGCGTGCAGCGAGGATGAATATAGTAGATTGCCTACGCGCTGCTTAACAATCCAGCAATTGAGGCCAATAAAACCAGAATTTTTTGAACTAAAAGCTGCAATCCCAGCGCGCGATCCCACGATTATTTCTTGCTTAGACATGGGAAATGAATCATTCCTGACTTTAAAATGAATCAGGCATTATTCTGCATCAATGTTCACACAAATTCACAATAAGAGTGCATTTTCTTCATCGTCCTCTCAACTATACTAAATAATTAAGTGCATTTCGTGCTGGATAAACATGTAGCCTGAGCAAAGTTCCTCACGTCTTGGTTTTTTGATTGGGAGAATATGAAAAAGACATGTCGCCGTATCGGTCACACCCTGTTGCTCCTAAGTTTCATGTTCATTTTTTTTTACTGAAAGTGATCAAACACTAGGCGCCGAACTACGAATTGATACTATTGCAGTCGCACCATTCGGCTTCTTAACGGCGGATGGCAAACCAACCGGCATGATGTATGAAATCGCCAATAAAATTGCTGAACAAGCCGGCCTGCCGTATTCCAATACGGTCGTTCCTTACGCACGCACTATCATCGATATCCAATCGGGCAATGCCGATGTAGTCCTTCGTATTGGTAACGATAAATTAGCGGAAATTGCTATGCCTGTGGCGACCGTGGTCAGTATGCCGATTATCATCGTCAGTGCAAACAAAAAGCATTTTGATCATGTGAGTGAAATGCAGGGATTAACCGTTGGTGTATTACGTGGTGGCCAGTTTGATGATCATTTTGACAGCAATAACAGCATCATTAAATACGCTGTCAATGACTATGTGCAAATCATAAAAATGCTTGTTGCGGGACGTTTAGACGCGGGGATTGGTACCAGTGTAGGAATTTATTATTCCAGCTTACAAGCTGGAATAGCCCCAGAAAAACTCGGACAAACTTTAGTTATTGGTCGACGAGATTTTGTTTTATATATGTCGAAAAAAACGACAAATCCACAAACTATCGAAGCCTTACGTCAGGCAACGATAAAGTTAACGTTGAATGGTGAAATTAAAAATATCATTAATAAATACATGTCCGACTTCAATTGGGATTTACAAGATATACCAATTAAAGCGCGTTGAACTGAAACGTGTCCCAGTTCAACGAATTACGATGGATCAGAGTTCATCTAACAAAGTCAAAAATTTGTCTGCTCATTCTTGCGTGCAGCGAGATTTTATGTCTCGCTTTCTGCGTTAATTTCTAATTTTTTCTACTGCATGCAACTCTTGTGAACGATCTTTAGATTGATCTGCCTGCTTAAAGCCATCAGACGTCGGTATTTTCAGTTCTACCGCCGAGATCGTTGCTATTCGGGCTTTTCCTGTCAACAGATGCAGAGCCAATACGTGACCGCCGCTACTACGATCTCCAGACAAAAAATGCCAATGATAACCAGGGACATTAAAACCCTTTACAAATGCCGGGCTACGAAAACCGATCAATTGACCTTGACTGTTTCCGATATTAAATACCGACTGTGTTTTCGACACTTCCGCTAAAGGTTTATACGGTTTATCCTGCGGATAAATAGCGCGAGTTGTCACCCCCTCAAAATCACCTTCTAAACGAATCGCATAAAACAAGTTTTTATTGTCCAGATTCGCATCCAATTTTGCTTCGAGTTCAGCCAAGGTTTTTGCATCCGAGATATCTAGAGTGATGTTGGGCCTGAAGTCAGTCACAATAGCCAGCGGTGAATATTCGTCAGGCTTCGCTAACTCTACTTTACCGCTGCCTTTGACTTTATAAAACACACCATCCAACAAAATCATTTCGCCATCAACACGATTGTAGGTTCCCAATCCAAAATTGCCGTGCCTGGCCAACTCTGCGACGCTCATATCACCCTCATAGTTACCAGCAAGCAGAGCATCGATTGTGGAGTATTGAAACAAGCGTGCATCCTCCGCTTTCACCATTGGCAGCGTTGCCAACGTAAACAGAGTGGCCAGAGAAATTTGTTTGAGTATAGTTTTCATGCGATATCGGAAAGTTAAAATGGGAGGAAAATGGTAGAAAAATGGGAGCCAGGCAACACCCGGGAAAGCAACGACGCGTTTTTGACTAATACAATTTTATTATGATGAAATTGTATTTTTTGACAATCTTTACTTTTATAAATGGTTGCGTCAGCTTCCAGATCTTTTGACTTTTCCCCTTTATTCCCAAACGACGTTCTCAATGGCAAGGATTACTTCACAAATGAAAGCGACTGCAATGCTTTTAATAATGGCTCACACGCATCAGCAATACGATCGATGCTTTGCTCACGTAAAGCGGCTAAATCGGGCTTCAAATCGCTTTTCAATCCGGCCCATTTGAGTAAAGCATGGCAGGCATCCGGATGATCGAACAGGCCATGCAAATAAGTACCCAAAATAAGATCATCGGAAGAGCGTGCCCCCTCATCTTCGCCGTTAATCTTAAACGCGGGCAAGGTATCGTTGCTCGCATAGGTAATCCCCATATGGATTTCATAACCTTGTACCGGAACAGTCATATCGCCAAACGCGCACGTGCCGATGACTTGCTCCAGACGCTTTTCTGCAGTCAGTTCTGTGGTGATGTCGAGTAAGGCTAAACCTTCACTATCACCGGGATGACCTTCTACGCCGTGCGGATCGCTGACTACCTGTCCGAGCATTTGATAACCACCACAAATGCCGATGACTTTACCGCCATATCGCAGGTGTTTTTGTATTGCAGTTTGCCAACCCTGGCTTTGCAAAAAATCCAGATCACCCCGCGTATTTTTGCTGCCTGGCAGAATGATCAGATCAGCGGACGGTATCGCCATACCGATGCTGATGAACTGCAAATCCACATCGGGATGCGCACGCAATGCATCAAAATCGGTATGATTTGAAATTCGTGGGATCACAGGCACGATGATTTTAAATTTACCGCTGTTGGACTGACTGGATTGAATCGCATCTTCTGCGTCAAGTTGCAAACCATGCAGGTACGGCAATACGGCTAAAACGGGCTTGCCAGTTTTTTCCTCCAGCCATTTCAAGCCCGACTCCAACAAACTGATATCACCGCGAAAACGATTGATCACAAAGCCTACGATACGATTCTGTTCAGATGTCGATAAACAGGCCAAGGTTCCCACAAAGTGTGCGAATACTCCCCCGCGATCAATATCGGCGACTAAAATAACCGGACAATCCACGGCTTCGGCAAAGCCCATATTGGCGATATCTCGTTCGCGTAAATTGACTTCTGCCGGACTGCCTGCGCCTTCAACGATGATCGTGTCATAGTTGTTTTGGAGTCGTGCATAGGATTCCAGGACCGCACCCATGGCGACGGTTTTGTACTGTTGGTAATCACGGGCATTCATATCGGCACGAACTTTGCCATGAATGATGACTTGGGCACCGGTATCCGATGATGGTTTAAGCAAGACCGGATTCATATCGGTATGCGCAGGCAAACGTGCTGCTTGCGCTTGCAAAGCCTGCGCGCGGCCAATCTCCCCACCGTCTATCGTCACCGCGCTGTTGAGCGCCATGTTTTGAGGCTTCATGGGAACGACACGGACTCCCTGCCTTTGGAGTAAGCGACAGAGCGCAACGACCACAGTGCTTTTACCAGCATCAGAAGTGGTACCCTGCACCATCAGCGTAGAAATATTCATGTTGATTCCGGAATCGAATGGCGAGCCTGCCAAAAATGCGAGAGGCGAAGTTGAAAGCAAAAAATATGATGCCCTCAGCTTCGCTCAAATTATTTCGTCGCCGCGTTGCGTGCAGTATTGCCTGTAGTATTATTTGTAGCGCTTGCTTCTGCAGACTTCCAGCCGCCACCGCTGGCTTTGACGAGATAGACGGCATTCAACATTTGCTGACCTTGAATTTGTACCAATTGACGCTGATCCGCTAACAAAGTTTGCTGCGCGCTGATCACATCAAGATACGTTGCCAATCCGCCGGTATATCGGTCATTTGCCAACGCCATTACGCGCTGTGCACTATTTACGCTCGCCCTGGCCTGATGATGGGCGCGTGCGAGCAAGACGGCGCCTTGCATACCATCTTCTAATTCCTGCATGGCAACGAGAACACTTTGGCGATACTTTGCAACTGTCGCCTGGTACGCGGCCTTCGCGTAATTGACGTTGGCGTCACTTTTCCCACCATCAAACAAGGTCTGCGCTACCGAAGTACCGAGCGACCACAAGATACTTGGTGCACTGATCAGATTACTCAATTCCGTGCTGTTCCAACCACCATTTGTCTGCAACATCAACGATGGGTAATAGGCTGCTCGTGCCACACCAATATTGGCATTTGCCACCGCCACAGCGCGCACTGCAGACGCAACGTCAGGACGTCGCTGCAACATTTCTGAGGGTAAGCCCACGGGTATTGTTGGTGGGATCAAACTCCTCGGCCGACTGACCAGACTAAATTCCGGAGCTGGTTTTCCAATCATGGTCGCGATGGCATGCTCAAACTGCATGCGCTGCTTTTGCAGCAACTCAAGTTGTGTCTTATTGGCGTCCAACAAGGCTTGTTGTTGGGCCAGATCAAGACCTGAAGCCGCACCCAAATCGTGTCTGTCAGTAATAAATTGTAGTGCCTTCCCCTGCGATCTGATGGCTTCGCGCACCACGTTGATCTCAGCGTCCAGTTCGCACAAATTAACATAATCTGCAACCAGTTCTGCCATCAGTACCAGCCGTACGTTTTCCAGATCGGCGACCGCCGCTTGTTCAGCAGCGTGCGCACTTTCTACGGTTTTACGTACACGGCCAAACAAATCCGCTTCATAGCTGACGGCAAAACCTAATTGTTGACTATTCTGCACCGTCGATTGATTGACAGTATTGTAGGCTGCCAAGGGGCGATCAGCAGAAATCTTCAGCCGCGAACTACCTGCTTGCACGCCAATTTGCGGAAACAATCCTGCACTGGCAACACTTGCCTGCGCTTTCGCTTGCTCATAACGTGCAGCTGCGACTTGCAAACTTTGGTTATTTTCTAATAAGCTGCTCGCCAATTGATTCAGTTCCGTATCTTGAAATAACTCCCACCAATTTCCTTTTAGCTGACCGTCGACGGGCGTGGCAGCAACAAATGGTACGTCGGTTTTCCATTGCGCTGGCAGTGCTATTTCTGGTTTTTTGTAGTCAGGCCCAGTCGTGCATGCACCTAACAATAACAGCGTACTGATTGAAGTCACTGCGAAACTGTAACGTGTGGCTTTCATGCGGCCGCCTTTTTCTCTTCTTCAGGCTTAGCTGGTAAAACGATGACTGTATCTTTATCCGCCAGCGAATCAGCAGGATTTAAGACCAGCTTATCGTTGACGCTAATGCCATCAAGAATTTCCAGCTTATTGCCTAAATCATGGCCGATTTTGACCGTACGCAATTGAATCATACCTTTGGCATCTACAATCGCTACGCGAGTACCCTCAGGGCGGAACAGGATGACATTCGACGGCACGGTCACGATGTTGCTGGCGCCGCCAACTGGCAAGGCGACTTCAACATACGCCCCCGCCAACAGCGTGTTGTCTTTATTCGGCAAGTTGATTTCCAATTGCATGGTACGAGTTGCCACGTCGATCGCACCCGCAGTGCGCGCCACTGTGCCATGAAAAATCTGTCCCGGTAATTCTTTTTGTGAAATGCTCACTGTATCGCCCGCTTTGATACGCTGAGCATAGGCTTGCGGCACATAGACATAAACCCGCAAGGTATCCACCTGCGCCAGACTAAATAAGGCTTTGGCAGCACCGCCGTTACCGGCGTCGATCAGGTCACCAACCTCTACGTTCCGGTGCGTAATCACACCTGCAAATGGCGCAATTACACGCTTGAACTGCTGTTGCTTTTGCAAACGCATGACATTCGCATCTGCCGCAGCCAAATTGGCTTTTGCTTGGGTAAAGGCACTGGTGCGTTCATTCAATTCTTGTTGCGTCACTGCGTCTTTTTTGCGTAAAGCGTCCCAACGTTCAGCGGACGACTTAGCCAGATCAAGGCTGGATACAGCCTGATCGCGTGCGGCAATCGCTTGCGCGAGTTGTTGATCGATTTCTGGCGTATCGATTTCTGCCAGTACATCGCCTTTGGCAACACGCGCACCGATATCTTTGTTCCAACGTAAAACGTAACCACTACTGCGCGCGTAAATCGGGGCTTCTATTATGCCTTGCAAAGTGCCTGGCAAAGTCAGTTCGCCTTTACCAGAAGCAGGCTTGGCATTGACCGTTGTCACGTATAATTTGCCATGTTCAGCCGTTGCCTGCTCTAAAGCATGCGCATGGTTGGCTCGTAATATAAAAGTCGCAACAGCGCCTAAACCGAGGCACATCAGCACACCGAGGCTGATCAGACGGGCGCGCTGTAAAATTGGGCCGCGATGCGGATGCGCCGCGTGATGATCCTGGTTTGTATGAATCCCCATACTGGCGTGACGTTTTTCAGATTGTTTAGACATCTTTAGACTTCCCTTCTTCTGCAACTGGTGCGCTGGCAGGTACGGCGTGCTGGGCATGGTCGCCGCGCTGATTGATTTTTTCCTGACGGTGATTCAGATAACGGTGAATGCCAGCGAAAACAATAGGAACAAAAAATAAAGTAGAAATGGTGGCAAATAGCAAGCCACCAATGACGGCGCGACCCAGCGGTGCATTTTGTTCAGCACCTTCGCCAAAACCGATTGCCATTGGAATCATACCAATGATCATGGCCAATGCAGTCATCAACACTGGACGTATTCGGGTCGCTCCGGCTTCCAAGGCGGCGGATAGCGGTGGCAATCCTTCATTCAGACGCTGGCGTGCGAACGAGACCATCAAAATACTATTTGCTGTTGCCACGCCCATGGTCATAATCGCACCAGTCAAGGCAGGAACACTCAACGTCGTGCCAGTTAAGAACAACATCCAGACAATACCCGCCAAGGCTGCAGGCAACGCGGTAATAATAATGAATGGGTCAATCCAGGATTGGAAATTGACTACAATCAGTAAGTACACCAATACAATCGCCATCGCCAGACCAATGCCGAGGCCGACAAAAGACGACTTCATGGTTTCCACCTGACCACGGATATTAATGGTGGTGCCGCGTGGAAGATCTGCCCGTAATTGATCAACCAGTTTTTCTGTCTCACCTGCTACACCAGCCAGGTCCCGGCCTTCGACACTGACATACAAATCAATCACTGGTTTAATGTTGTAATGGGAGACGACAGCAAACTGTTCTGCGGGTTTGACATCTACCAGATTGCGTAACATTTGTGTAGGCATACTACCATCAGCATTTGGCGAAGCATTGGCTGCTTTGACTGGTGTACGCAATAAGGTATCAAGATCATTGATCTGATATTGCGGTGTTTGCACCGCAATACTGTACACGACGCCATTGGCAGGATTGAGCCAGAATGCAGGTGCCGTCTGAAAACTACCTGATAATGAAACCAATAAGTTCTGTGCCACATCAACCGGATTCAATCCCAGTTGTTTGATCTGGCTGCGGTCCATATTCAATGCCAGCGTAGGCAGATTATTTTTTTGATGAATGTGTACGTCCACAGCGCCTGGTATCGTTTTAACCTGCTTCATCAACTTACTGGCGAGTTGATAATTGCCATGTAAGTCAGCGCCAGCAATCTGGATATCCAGCGCCGCAGGTAAACCAAAGTTCAGAATCTGCGTGACGATATCAGCAGGTTGGAAGAAAAATTCTACGCCCGGAAAATGCTTAGGTAACTCGCGACGTAATTGATCAACATACGTTGCTGTCGCTTGATGGTCTTCAGATAGCGACATCAAAATTTCGGCATCCATGGTACCGATCGTTCCCGCATTGCTATACGACAGGTTAATACCACTATATGGCAAGCCGATATTATCCAGCATGGTATTCAACTCTTTGGCGGGAATAATTGTGCGTATGAATTTTTCGACTTCATCTGCGATTCTGGCCGTCTCTTCAAGTCGTGTGCCCGTTGGCGCTCGCATGTGCAAACGAATTTGTCCTGAATCGACGCCAGGGAAAAAATCTCGTCCTAATGTAAAAACTAAACCACAAGACAAGACGCAGAACGCCAGAAACACGCCACCAAATGCTTTACGATGCGTCAACAAAGTAGACAAGATGATGATGTAGCCACCGCGGAATTTCTCAAATCCAGCATCAAAGCGGCGATACACTCGCTGTAACAGGCTTGGTTTGGCATTCGGATCAATATGCGCATGATCCATCATCAACATGACCATGGTCGGCACCAATGTCCGTGACAAGACATACGATGCCAACATGGCAAACACCACGGCTTCTGCCAAAGGTACGAACAAATACTTGGCGACCCCAGCCAGGAAAAACATAGGCACGAATACAATACAAATACACAGCGTCGATACCAGTGCCGGAATGGCGATCTCGCCTGCACCGTCCAAAATCGCCTTATGCAAATCGACGCCCTGATGTAAATGCCGCTCGATATTCTCAATCGTCACTGTCGCATCATCGACCAGAATACCCACCGCCAATGCCAGACCACCCAGGGTCATAATATTGATGGTTTCTCCCATCGCATACAAAGCAAGAATCGAGGACAAAATTGATAAAGGAATCGATACAGCAATAATCAAGGTACTGCGCCAGTTTCCAAGGAACAGCAATATCATTGCAGCAGTCAGGCAGGCAGCAATTAAGGCTTCATGAATCACGCCGCTAATCGCCGCTTTGACGAAGACTGACTGATCAAACAAAGTAGAAATTTTTAAATCTTTAGGCAGACCCTGCGCCACTGCGGGCAACATGCCTTTGAGTGTATTGACGATATCGAGCGTTGAAGAGCCACCATTCTTCAACACCGATAACAAAGCACCACGCTGCCCATCCTGTCGCACGATATTGGTTTGCGGACTAAAACCGTCGCGTACTCTGGCGACTTCAGATAAGTAGGTTGTGCTGCCGTTTTTGGCCAGTACCGGAATGTTATTCAAACCTGCAATCGTGTCCGGCGAGCCATTCATGGCAACGTTGAATTCAGTACCGCCAATTTTTGCTGTTCCTGAAGGCAAGGCTAAATTCTGTGCATTGACTGCATTGACCACATCGGTCGGCGTTAACCCCTTTGCCAGCATGGCCTGATTATCCAGATCCACTGACACCACACGCATCTTGCCACCGTAAGGGTAAGGAATCGCCGCCCCAGGCACGGTAATCAATTGCGGACGCAAGAAGTTGATTGCCGTATCACCAAGGGCTTGCTCAGTCATGGTCGGGCTCGACAGGCCTAATTGGATAACAGGAATACTCGATGCCGAGTACTTGATGATCAAAGGAGGGGTAATCCCAGGTGGCAATTGTCGTAACTGTGCTTGTTCAATCGCCACCACCTGTGCGATCGCCATCTGAATATTGACGTTAGGCTGAAAGAAAATCTTGATGATGGCAATGCCTGCCAAAGATTGCGACTCGACGTGCTCAATATCATTGACGGTCGTCGTCAGACTACGTTCATTGGTGGCGGTAATACGTTGCCCCATTTCTTGTGCCGACAAACCACCATAGTTCCAGATGATGCTCACAACAGGAATATTAATGTCTGGCAAAATGTCAGTCGCCATTTTGGTCAAGACCAAAGGCGTCGACAATAAAATAAGCAAGGCCATTACAATAAAAGTGTAAGGCCGTCTAAGTGCTATCTGAACAATCCACATGTTTTAACCTGGAAACGGAGTTTGGGCAGCGCAAAAACATTCAATCATTGTTACAGCCCGTTAACTTCAGTTCGTTAACAACAGCGTCAAAACAACGAAAAACGAGCGCATCTGCATGACTTAGCAATTTAAATACCTTGCGACTCATTGTTTCCGCAAAGGTACAAAAATTGGTGCAAGCGGATTGTAGCGGAAAATAAGAAGTTTGATTGTATCGCTAATATTTCAAGAAACATAAAGCAACGTTGATAAAAACATCGCTAAACGTGATCTTTTTGCCAATCACCAATTATCTGACGCAATTGCAGCAACCCGTGCTCAATTGCCGCCGGACCGGGCGATAAAATGTCTGGTGATTTGATTTCAAACACGTAACCCTCCCGAACCGCTGGTATCTGTTCCCAGGAGTCACGTTCCGAGAGACTCTCCGGGCGGAATTTTTTACCACACCAAGAACCAATGATAATATCCGGAGCACGTCTGACGACCTCCATCGGATCAGCAATGATTCTTTGTTTGGCACTAAAATGGACCGCCAGATCAGAGAAAACATCCACGCCGCCAGCAACCGTAATCAGCTCTGAGACCCAGCCAATACCTGACATCAAAGGTTCGTTCCATTCTTCAAAATAGACCTTGGGACGAGGCTGTCCATCATAAGTCTGTGCCTTAATGCAATCAATCTGCGTCTGTAAGCTGGCAATCAGCGCGTTAGCCTCTGCCTGCTTGTCGACAAGATTGCCGACCGTTTTAATCATTCGCAAAATCCCCGCGATAGTGCGTTGGTTGAACGCGTGTACTTCCACCCCGGTACTAATTAATTCTTTGCATAACTCTGCCTGCATATTGGAATATGCCAATACCAGATCGGGTTGCACGGCCAACACGCGTTCCGCTTTACCGGAAGAAAACGCGCTAATTTTTGGCTTTTCTTTACGTGCCCGCGCTGGCCTGACGGTGTAACCGGAGATACCGGCAACCAAATCCTCAGCGCCTAATGCGTACATCACCTCGACGGCCTCAGTCGAAAGACAGGCTACACGTTGATACATACTCATTTCTGGCCTCTACCTGAAGCGGTACTGCGATGTTGACGTGCCTGCTCCAATGCGGAACAGATCGCTTTTGCACCATCAATAATTCGTGGTCCCGGGCGATTCATTAAATCACCGTCGATAGACAACAGATTATGATTCTTATTTGCCAGCAAGGTGTTAAAGCTTTTCCATTGAGTGATATCGTTCTTGCTATCGCCTTTGGCATCGGTACCGATGATCAGTTCAGGATTTTCTTGCAATACGGCTTCCAATGTCACAACAGGTGCGGAGGCCGACAGTTGACCAAAAATATTGTCACCGCCGCAAAGACGAATCGCGTCGCTAACGATGTGTTTATCGTTCAAGGTATAGAGCGGATGACCCCAGACCTGATAAAAAGTCCTGACCTTCGGTTTATTCTGATACTGCGCACTGAGTTGTTGCAACTGCTGGCTAAAGCTTGTCGCGGCGGCTTGCGCGGCAGTTTCCGTACCCATCATCTGACCAAATTTAGTCAGCGTGTCGGGAACTTGATTGAGCTTTTGTGGTTCGCTAAAGAAAAATGGAATGCCTGATTTACGTAGCGTTTCTAGTTGTTGATTAAAAGCGCCATGCATCCATACAACTAATAAATCCGGTTTTAAGGCGATGATGCGTTCCAGATCTACCTGACGTAAATCACCGACGCGTTGAATACTTTTCGCCGCCTCGGGATAATCGCTGTATTTGACGGTACCAACAACCTTACTACCCGCACCGGCAGCAAAGATCAGCTCCGTCACATGTGGCGCAAGACTGATGACTCTTTTTGCCGGGTGTTCTAACGTAACGGTATTTCCTAAGTCGTCCGTTACCGTAATAGCTGCAAGGGCATTCGCAGCCAATATCATCAGCCCCGTTGCCAAGGCGATCCGAAGCGCGTTACGCATGTTGTTGTATCCATTCATTTAACGTATTGCTTAATAACTGCCAACCAGTTTCACTACCAGGCAAACCGAAACGCAAGCCATGAGGCCCACCATGCAGACGATCGGGCGCTTCAGGGAACCAGCGTAACCAGACACCACGTTCAGCCATAAAATGCCACAAGGCCTCCGTTTTTCCATCCAGATCGCGATGACTTGCCCATTGAAACAAATCGGTCCCTGAAGAATTGATCCCATATTGCCTCAACAGGCTGCGCAAACGCTCACCTTGCGCTTGCAATTGCGTGCGGGTCGCCATTTGCCAGGCACGATCATTTAACGCCGCGATGGCGATTTGCTGAGCAGGACCACTGACCGACCATGGCCCCAGCATCGCTGCCAGTTGTTGCAATAGCTCAGTCTGCGCTGCGACAAAGCCTAAGCGTATTCCTGCTAAACCAAAAAACTTACCGACAGACCGTAGCACTATCAAACCAGATTGCTGCGTTTCTGCCGCGACGCTCAACATCGGTAAGGTATCGCCAAAAGCTTCGTCGACGACTAACCAGCCACCACGCTGTGCGAGGCGTACAGCCCATTTCAACAATTGCTCAGGCGCGATGATTTCGCCGGTGGGATTATTCGGATTACATAACACCACCACGTCAGCTTGATCGACCATGCTATCGAGCGAAACATAATGAGCTTCGGTCACCTGATGTCCAGCGCGTCGCCATTGGTGAGCGTGTTCAGCATACGAGGGGGCGGACACCACGACTCTCGCGACGCCATGCAAGTGATGACGCAACAAAGGCAATGCCTGAATTGCTGCCTGCGTGCCAGCAACTGCCAACATGCGCGGTGCATTGTAATAAGTTTGCGCAGCGATAATCAGCTCGTCTGAATGCTCCGGCAAGCGGTGCCAGGCATGATCAGCCAATACCGGTGCCGGATAAAAATGCGGATTAATTCCGGTCGACAGATCCAACCATTGCTCTAAAGGACGGTTAAAATTTTTTACGGCATCTCGTAAATTACCACCATGTGCCAGCAGACTATGCATACGATGTTCCGTTCATGATGAAGACAACCAGAACCAAAATACCAGTCCACAAAATACCGACATTGCGCACCAATCGCCACGCGCTTTGTATATCTTGCGCCGTCGCCGTCCTTCCCATGCCTAATGGTGGACGCACTTCATCGATCCCATCGTAACGGGCGCTGCCACCCAAGGCCAAACCCAGTGCACCTGCGCCTGCTGACATTACTGGTCCCGCATTCGGGCTAGGCCAACCCGGTGCCTGCGTGCGCCAACACTTTAAAGCTAGTCGTGTTTGCCCCAGTAAAGCATAACTAAGTGCTGTCAGTCGCGCCGGTATCCAGTTCATGACATCGTCGATGCGTGCAGCAACACAACCAAAACGTAAGAAACGTTGATTGCGATAACCCCACATCGCATCCAGCGTGTTTGATGCGCGATACAAAACAGCACCTGCACCACCGAGCAACACAAACCAGAACAAGGTTCCGAACACGGCGTCGCAACCATTTTCCAACACCGACTCAACACTGGCTTTGGCCAGATATTCTTCATCAGCATGTGCGGTATCGCGACTGACAATATACGATGTCAAACGGCGGGCAGTGTCAAGATCACCCTGCTGCAAAGCGGACTGTATCGGCAAATTATGGTCACGCAAGCTGCGCAAGCCGACACAAAAATACAGCAGTAGCACATTCAATAAAGGGGCAAGCCACAAACTAAAGCGGGCGGCAAGTATCATCACTACTTGCGTACAACACACCAAAGGCAATACCGTCACGCACCACGCCAACGCGCCTTTCCAACGACTTGCTTCTGGATGATTTAACCTACGCTCAATGACATTCGCCATGTTGCCAAAGCCAACCAAAGGATGGCAGCGACGGACTTCTCCAATCGACATGTCCAGCGCCAATCCCAGCACGACACAGCAAGCGAGAATAGTCGCACTCATCATCAGCATGTCTGTCCTTTCAAATACAGAGGTAATCCAGCAGCGACCCACACCGCCTGCTCACAAATCGTTGCGACAGCTTGATTTAAGCGCCCAGCTTCATCAACAAACCACCTTGAAATCGCCCCCATAGGCACGATACCCATGCCCACTTCGTTCGATACCAATATCACGTCGCCCTTGGCGTGCGCGAGCGCATCGAGCAGTGCTTGCCTTTGCTGCGTGAACGTTGTTGGTGGCGTGATGATGCCGATCTCCGGAAACTCTGTCGCTTCGGCAAACAGACAATTCGATAACCAGACGGTCAGGCAATCAATCAGCACTACGGTATCCGGCTGGCTGTACTTTTCAATGACGGCACCCAGCTCAAGTTTTTGCTCAACCGTCGTCCAATGGGCTGGACGTTGACTTTGGTGATGGGCTATCCGCGCCTGCATCTCCGGATCGCTCGATGCGTTTGCCGTTGCAACATAAATCACTCGTTTTTCAGACTCACTCCATTGTTGCGCAATGCGCTCTGCAAAGCCGCTTTTACCTGAGCGAGCCCCACCAAACACCAGCATACGTTTCATAATTGCACCGGTAAAAATAAATCTGCAGTTACAGACAGATTTGACGGGAAATAGGCATGAAAATACGACGCGCGACAACTTCCCGATTGATAAATCGCTTCACCTGCAGCGCCATCACGCTGCTTCGTCGTTTGCCCGACGGGCTGCAAATGTGTTTCAAAACGCGAGTAGTGAAAAGTGTGCCCCCGCAACTCTGCAGGCTCGCCAGACTCATCAGCATGCGTCCATTTTTGTCCACCCAATGCAGCGAGTCGTTTTTGCATATGCACGGTTCCAGCCAATAAGCCAGCCATCGGCCAGGCTTGCTCGTTCTGATCAACCAGACCTTCGGTAATCGACATCATGCCACCGCATTCTGCCCAGATCGGCATTCCAGAGGCATGCGCGGCGCGGATCGATGCCAGCCAAACGTTTGCCTGGGTTAATGTCTGCGCATGCAATTCAGGATAACCGCCGGGCAAATACACTGCATCGGCTGAAGCGGGTATTGCTTGATTGGCGAGCGGTGAAAAAAAGACTAACTCTGCACCTAAGTCACGCAAGCATTGCAAATTCGCTGGATATAAAAAAGCGAACGCCGCATCACGTGCAATCGCAATTGTTTTACCTTGTAGCGGTGTCGGAGATGATTGGACGTCGAGATCAGATTCGGCTTCCAGTTGAAAGTGGGTTTCAGGCAAAGCATCCCATGCCTCCATATCCAGGGTGAGTTGCGCTGCGAGTTCATCTAAGATGGCGTCTATTTGCAGCACTTCTTGTGGTAGTACCAGCCCCAGATGACGCTCAGGTAAGGCTTTTTCCTGACGTGCGAGACTGCCAAGTAGCGGGATATCGCGCATCGCTTCTGCCACCATTTGTGCATGTCCTGGCGAAGCAACTCTGTTCGCCATCACCCCCGCCAGATTGGCCGGGCCAAAGTCGCGTAAGCCTAACGCCAGCGCACCCACGGTTTGCGCCATGGCTGACGCATCCAATATGGCTAATACGGGCACGCCAAATGCGCTTGCCAAATCGGCCGATGAAGGATTGCCGTCATACAAACCCATCACCCCTTCAATCAAAATAACGTCCGCATGTTGTGCAGCTTGCGCCAACATCATTTGCGATGCGGCATGCCCGACCATCCACAAATCAAGTGAAAAAACAGGTGACCCACAAGCCCGTTCCAGCATCATGGGATCAATAAAATCCGGTCCCGTTTTAAATACACGAACCGTTTTTCCGAGTTGCACTAATTTTCTTGCGAGGGCTGCGGTAGTCGTGGTTTTTCCTTGACCAGAAGCGATGGCCGAGACCAGCACCACTTTTGCTGATACGCCTACCATTCAACGCCTGCCTGAGCAATGATGCCATCTTTGAATGCGTGCTTGACCACCTGCATTTCTGTCACGGTATCGGCAATTGCAATCAGTTCTGGCAAAGCACCACGTCCAGTCACAACCACGTGCTGCATTTCGGGCCGGGCATCTAAATCTGCAATGACGGTATTGATATCCAGGTAGTGATATTTCAGTGCAATATTGAGCTCGTCAAATACGACTAAACCTATGCTGGGATCATTTAAAAATTTCTTACCTTGTTCCCAGGCAAGCGTTGCTTTTTCGATGTCGCGTTCACGGTTTTGTGTTTCCCAGGTATAGCCTTCACCCATGACATGAAATTGCACTTCATCCGGAAAACGGCGTAAGAAAATTTCTTCACCAGTCGACATGGCGCCTTTAATAAACTGTACCACACCGACTTTCATTCCATGTCCCAAGGCACGCATGACCATGCCGAAAGCACTGGAGCTCTTGCCTTTGCCGTTGCCGGTATGAACTAACAGCACGCCGGTTGCCCGTTGCGCCTGATCGATTTTTTCATCCATCAATGCTTTTTTACGCTGCATACGACGTTGGTGGCGGGTGTTGATGTTATCGACCTCTTCGGCTGAGGTAGCGTCCTGATGACCAACGTTGCTATCTGGTGAATTTAAATTGCTCATGATGACTTTCATTAATCGCGCGGCAAAAACAAGGTCTGACCGTGATGCGTAAAACGTTCTATTGGATGTCCAAGGCACAAGCTAAGCTGGTCGGCATTGAGTATGTTGTCAGCAGAACCAGCGACCCAGCTACCGTCGCCCATCAGCAACAAAGCATGGGTCGCGATCCGGTAAGCCAGATTTAAATCATGGCTGACCATGACAACTGACTTATTTTGCTCACGACATAGTGTTGAGAACAACTGCATCACACTCACTTGATGTGCAAGGTCAAGCGCGTTCGCGGGTTCATCTAGTAGCATCAACTGCGCATCCTGCGCCAGCAAGGCGGCGATAGCAACGCGCTGACGTTCCCCCCCCGACAAGCTGCGCACGTCGCGTTGCGCGAGTTCTTCCACATCCAGATCGCGCAATGCTTGCATAGCAATTTCCAAATCTGAATTCGATTCCCAATACTGGGTGCCTTGATATGGATGGCGTGAACTCAATACCGTATCAATGGCGGTATAGGCAAACGCATCGACTCGGCTTTGCGGCAAAAAAGCACGCTCACGCGCCAACGCCAGCAAAGGCCATGCAGGCAAAGGTTTATCGTGTAAAAAAATTTGTCCGCCATCAGCTTCACGCAAGCCAGCTAAGGTACGCAACAAGGTGCTCTTGCCTGCACCATTACGACCAATGATGCACCAGCATTCACCGGCCTTTACTTGCCAGCTTAACTTTTCGATTAATAGCCGCTGACCAGCCTTCAGACTCAGGTAACGGGTTTCCATTAACGTCTCCGCAATTGATGTAATTGCAGCAGGAACATCGGCACACCGATCATCGCTGTAATCACGCCCACAGGTAACTGCTGCGGCGCAACGACAGTGCGCGCAATCGTGTCAGCCAACACCAAAAAGCTCCCCCCCGCCAAGGTCGCACTAGGAATCAACAAACGATGATCAGGGCCTAAAGCAAAGCGGCAGGCATGCGGCATAATTAAACCAACAAAACCAATGCTGCCCGCAGTACTCACAGCACTTGCCGTCAGCAAAGCCGAGCACAAAAATAATAACTGGCGCAAGCGGCCGATATTCACACCTAAGGTCGTCGCGTTATCTGCATGCATCGCTGCCACATTGATGCCACGCGCATTACGCATCGCAAATACCAATACCAACGTACCAATGATCCATGGCATGGTGCTACCTTGCGTGTTCGACAAATCACCGATCATCCAAAACACCATGCCGCGCAAACGACTATCCGGAGCGACAGACAGCATGAGGGTAATCAAGGCACCACAGCCAGACGCCACAATCACGCCGGTGAGCAACAAAATTGGTGCACTGCCGTCGCTGCTACCAGTGCCGCGCAAATCGCGGTATGCCAATGCGAACAATAACAGGGCAACAGCGATCGCACCGGCAAACGCTGCTAAATCGACCATCCAGAACGCGCCATAAAATAAAATCATCGCCAAAGCGCCAACCGACGCACCACCAGAAATCCCAAGCACATACGGATCAGCGAGCGGATTACGCAACAAGGCCTGCATCATGACGCCAGAGAGCGCCAACGTCGCACCAGTGATAAAGCCACTCAAAGCACGTCCGAGTCGCAGTTCCAGCAAACTGGCGGCGAGAGACGAGGGCTCTCCATGTATCAGCTCCATCATGGCATGCCACAATTCGCTCAAACTCAAACTTACCGAGCCGGTCAGGCAGGCAATGACAATGCTGGAAACGGAGATGAAAATCAACAGAGGAATAATCAGACTGGCGCGCTTAGCAGCCAACAACAACGGCTGGTGTGTCACCTGACGAAAAGAATAGAGAGACATTTTTGTCATGCCTGAACCATAAAAATGGGGAAGCGAAAGAAACGAAAATCTTTGCAGACAGCTTCGTTACTCTGACTTATAAATTGGCTGAACGCTGACAATCAAACTCGGCATTCAAACTATGCATCAAAATTTGGCTTCCAGACTACTTCGAGGTCACCGAATTTTTGTTAAAACATCTGGTACTACTTGGCAATTCCCACTTCGAAAAAGCCAACCCAGCGAGTAATACTAATTTTGCCGGGATGGTTTTTCGACTGTCCTGACTTATTTGAAACCGTAGTTCAGGCCGACATACACATTCGAACCCGGCGTGTTATAACCATACGCGAGCGCATAGTCTTTGTTTAACACGTTATTCCAACGTGCAATCACAGACAAATCTTTGTTCAAGGCATAGGTGCCATACAAATTCATTAAACCATACCCGTTCAATGTACGGGTGTTAGTCACATTATCAAATCGATTGCCAGAGAAAATCGTTTCTACGCCGACCTTCACTTGAGCCAAGGTATAGTCCGCAGCAAAACTTGCATGTTGTTTAGCGCGACGTGCGAGACGTTTGCCTGTCGTATCATCAACCGGATTCTGGAAATCTAAAGCACCGCGCAATGCCAGGTCGCCGAGACGAGTATTGGCGCCCAAAGTCAAACCAGACATCGTTGCTTTGTCGACGTTATAGGCACAGCCATACGGATGCGTATCTTGTTGAACTGGACAAACATTGGTGCTAACCAACAAATTAGTCGCTTTGTTCTGATAGTACACGGCACTCAACTGATTTACGCCCTGCTCGTAATACACGCCAATTTCTGCATTTTTTGCTTTTTCAGGTTGGTTGCTGGCAATACCATAGCCTGGGTAGTACAGCTCGTTAAAAGTCGGTGCGCGGAAACTCGTGCCGTAGCTGGCATTGACGCGCCAGTCTGACGTCAAACGATAGCCATAAGCAACGCTGCCCGTGGTATTTGAACCATACACAGAGCTATTGTCGTTACGAACGCTGACACTGGCCAAATGAGCGTCTAATTTCCATACGTAAGAAGCTGCAACTGAATTAGTTGTGCGTTTTTGGTTCACCGGTGTATTAGAACCAGTGACTTTTTCCTGACGACTTTCTGCAATCAATTGCAATACGTCTTTGCCAAGTCGAATATCATTTTGCAAACTGATCAAATTTTGATGCGTGTCGATCTGACTTTGACCGTAAGAAGCATCGGTGTAACCAAGGCTATTTGATTGTGCAACTTGCAGGTTGGCAGTCCAGATGTCATTGACCTTTGCCTTGCCATACACAGCAATGGTCTGTAATTCTTCGACCGAATGATCATCGTAGGATGGACCTGCATCAAATTGTGCGTTCAAGCGGCTTTGCATAAACTTCACACCAGCTTCGTAACCTGGCGCTAATTGCCAGTTGACATTACCACTCGCGCTGTCGAGTTTATAGCCATCCTTGTCTGCGTTATAGCTATATATGCCAGCATTCGGATTAGTCGCAGAAAAACCAATATTGTTTTCATGGCCGACGTTCAACGCATAATTGAATTCATTGCCGGATGAGCCCGAAACGCCCGCCTGCATTTTACGCAAACCATAACTACCGGCACCAACAGAAGCGGTCAACGCTGCCGGACCTTTACCTTTTTTGGTAAAAATCTGAATCACGCCCCCCATCGCATCAGCACCATACAAACTCGATAAAGGTCCATAAACGATTTCGATGTGATCGATCTGGCTCAGCGGGATAGTTTCCCAACTCGCACCACCGAGTGTGGATGAGCTGTAGCGTACGCCGTCAATCAAGACCACGTTTTGCGCATTGCTTCCACCGCGCATTAACACAGAAGACGTCGTGCCAGCACCACCGTTACGGGTAATTTCAATGCCACGTTGTTGCTGCAGCAAATCGACTAAAGATTCAGAACCCGCTTTTGCAATTTCTTCTGAAGTGATAACTACATTATCAGCCAACACATCTTTAGCCGCCTGAACCTGACGGCCAGCAGTCACAACAACATTTTGTGCATTATCGGAGAAAGATTGCGCGGAGGCATTTGCCGAAAAAGCGGCTGCCACAGCCAATGAAATGGCGAGAGGTTTTAAAACAAGATTCATGATATCGAAATAAAATAGAGCACGCAGCCAACGTCCCCGCAGGCTGCATAGAACAAAATAATCGCAGAACAAAGATCTTCAGGTGAACTTAATCAACCCAAGGTTAGGCGGACGCCTGGCGTCAGCTAACAACGAAGCTCCCCGTTCGTATTACTTCACGTATTCTGGCCGGTATCCGGGCTGACAAATATCACCATCTGACCTTCCCATGCAAAGAGCACAGTGGTATTGGAAGATAGCTGGATCAGCATGCATGCTGATCCATTTGTTCACCGTTGCGGGGGCAGCACATTCAGGTTAAGTTCTTATTGACATCAATGAACAATGTCAGTGAGCGACAAGGTCAGATTGATCTGATACAGAAATAACGCATGTTTCCCGTTTAACCGCAGACATGGACATGTCCGCGAGCACCAAAACCCCGCCATTCTATAGATGGATAGCGATGCGGGCAAGGTGAGATATAAGATGTTGAGGCATCGTCACACGAATAACCGGTATATACTTGCCGATTAATTATCTCTTCTTAGCTAATCAACAGTGGCTTTTTGATTTGCCTTTGAGACCCAGGCATTGATGAGCTCTTTATGTAAGTCAGATAATCCACCTAGTGCAATACCGACACGGTAATGATCGTCGGTTAATACGATGTGTTTGACTTCGCACTGACAACTGACACGGATGATTTCACTACGAGCGTCGATGGATGGTATTTCTATCATTGCCTGATAGATCTGGTCACGTATTAATCTTTGTGGACAGTCGAGCAGTAGCCCTGTTTTAGAAATATTAACAGTTCTACAAAACATCAGGCTACCGTCCTTGAGCTTAACCCCAGTACGCCAGGTAACGTTGATTCTTGGTGCTCTTCTTAGCTCTATCATTTGCTGAACGTTTAACACGCGGTATCAATACTCAGAACGCCGGCAAGCCATGCCAAATACAAAAATTACACAACAGAAAGCTAGCCATAGCGGATAACTGTGCACGAGCAATATACAAAAAACAATGTTAGCACTACATCAGTATTTCTCGTTCAATGCAAGAACCAAATTCAATATTTACATGCATTTTTGCTACCCGTTGTGCTAAGTCGACAGAAGTATTTCCACTCTGCCAAGTACTCAGAATTTTAATGATTCCACTATGACAAATAACGACGGCTTGCTCTACAGCATGCTCTTGCAGATCAGTAATAAATGCGATGACACGGTTCGTCATTTGCACTAAATTCTCGCGGCCACCGGGCGCATAGTTCACAGTATCTGCCGCCCAGGCATCGATTTGCTCGCGAGGAATTTGCTCCCATGTCTGCATCTCCCACGAACCAAAGTTCAACTCCATAAGACGCGTATCAACGATGGGGTCAGTATTAAGTTGTTGTGCCAATTTCAGGCAACGTGACAGTGGGCTCGAATAGACAGGAATGCCGTATGGGCAGCGCGCCTTGATGGCCGGAATCAGTTCAGCAATATCGCTTTCTTTCACAGGAACGTCACTCTGTCCATAACAGATGCCAGAGAGAATGTCTGGCTTAGTATGCCGGATCAGATAAAGACGCATACTCAGGAGGGCGCGTGCGCCAATAAGCCGAGGTAAAACACCACTTCAGTCACTTGTTGTACAGCGCCAAGACAATCGCCGGTATAACCACCGATACGCTGAACGAAGAGGCGTGCCATCCAAAATGCCACCAAAGGCATCAGCATCAAAGCAGGTAATAGCCGCTCGATAATCACTGGTTGCCACAACAAAATTGCACCGAGCGGCAAAATCACACTCAGGCACGCAACACCAAATTCATTCGAACTCATGTGCTGAGCCAAGGGTTTGGCTTTACCTTCAAGTTTGGCATAATCCAGCAACCAGATGAGACTACAAGAGACCAGACGCGACAGAGGATGTGCAATCAACAAGGCTGGCACCACCAACACCGTCGGCAAACTCACCAACAATGCAAATTTCAACAAGAGCATCATGCAAATGCCGATCGCACCATATGCACCTATGCGCGAATCCTTCATGATCTCCAACACGCGCTCTGGTGTTACGCCACCACCAAAACCGTCGCACACATCGGCAAATCCATCTTCATGAAACGCACCAGTCAATAATATGCCGGCCAACATAGAAAGCACCACCGCAATCGCTGCAGGCCACCATTGCAAAGCGACGATATAAATGGCAGCGACCACACTACCAACCACCCATCCAACTGCAGGAAAATATCTTGACGCTTGATGCAACCACGATGCGTCAAAACCCACCCATTGGGGAATCGGAATGCGTGTAAAGAACTGCATTGCGATGAAGAACAAACGCAGTTGATGCAAACAGTGATGACGCAGATTAGCTATCATAGGGATAACTTAGTCCGCACTTTTTTCACTGACTTGCGCTGAACCAAATGTCGCCATTTGATTCAGAAAATTGACCGCCGCCTGAACCATCGGATAGACCAAGGCAGCACCAGTTCCCTCACCCAGACGCAAGTCCAGTTGCAATACAGGTTTTGCACCTAATGCTTGCAGCATACGCGCGTGCCCGCTCTCATCAGATTGGTGAGAAAAGACGCAATAATCCAGGATTGCCGGTTCCATTTTTGCTGCCACCAACAAGGCACTGGTTACAATAAATCCATCGATCAGCAAAACCATGCGGCGTTCGGCCGCAGCCAGCATCGCACCGACCATGGTCGCAATTTCAAAGCCGCCAAAACATGCAAGCACATGTAGCGGTTCAGTCACCTTTGCATGCAAGGCCACTGCAGCCTCGATGACTTTTTGCTTGTGCAATATACCAGCACTATTTAAACCGGTACCAGCACCAACACAATCGGCAACGGCGACGCCGCTTAATTTATGCATCAGCGCTGCCGCAGCGGTCGTATTGCCAATACCCATCTCACCAAAACCGAGCAAATTACCACTCAAACGAGCGACCAGCTCGCGACCGTTTTGCAAAGCAGTCTGGCACTGCGCAATAGTCATGGCCGGTTCGTGTGCGAAGTTACGTGTACCGTGCGCGACCTTGCAATGATGCAGAACCTCACGCGTTCCAAAATCATGATTGACGCCAGCATCTACAATATGCAGGTCGATACTATTCTGCTTCGCAAAGACATTAATCGCCGCACCACCTGCCAGGAAATTTTCCACCATCTGCCAGGTCACATCTTGCGGGAATGCTGATACGCCCTCGGCAACCACGCCATGATCACCAGCAAAAATCATAATCGCTGGCGAATGTAAGTTGGGCGTCGTTGTTTGCTGAATCAAGCCTATTTGTGCGGCTAATTCTTCCAAACGACCAAGGCTGCCCAAAGGCTTGGTTTTGTTATTGATTGCCGCAGCCAACGCTGCTTCGAGATCGGCATTTTTTGCGCTGCGTATGCTTGCCATCATGTCGGTGATTAGTAGTAAAAACGGTTAAACAAGATAACGGCCCAGGTCGCTACCGCAATAATTAAAGTGAGCAACACTGCCGCGCTTCCAAAATCTTTGGCATTTTTTGATAAAGAGTGGCGCTCCAAAGAAACGCGATCCACCACCGCCTCGATGGCAGAGTTCAACAATTCCACGACCAGAATTAATAGCAATACCGCGATCATCATTAATTTTTCAAATGAAGAAACTGGTAACGCCAATGCGGTCACAATCCCGATGACGACCAATACTAATTCCTGGCGAAACGCATGTTCATTTTTCCATGCGGATTTAAAGCCATCGATCGAGTAAAAAAACGCAGAGAAAATGCGCTTGAGGCCACTCTTACTTTTAAATTCGCTCACAGCTTGTTCTTTGGCTGGCATACAGCTTCCTTCGAAAGAATTCAATCAGGTATCCATAAAATCATGGCACTTATCGCATCCACCTTCTCAGGGAAAGTGGATGCAAGAAGGCAATGCAGTGTGCTCCGATATCCCTTGCAACTTCCCCCCTCTTCCAAAATCAAGGGGGACGTATCTTGCCGCGGAATTTTACATGACAAAGCATCGCATGCTCGCGCAATCTTCCGCTAAATTTTGTGCATTTCTCACGATCAATAGAAAATTTGAAAGATCAGCGATTCAACAAGATAAGTACACAGAAATAATCCCCGTTATAAAAATGTTGCACTGCAGCCAAGCTGCTTGAACAATTTATTTAAAAATTCGCAAATTTACATCATTTTTTCAGCTTTCTCGCCTTTGAGCGACATTTTGCGATCCGAATCAATGACGAACTTTTCACATTATGGTATAACAATCCTATTGCATTGCATCACAGATCCTATGAAAATCGACGCTACAGCTACTGATAAAACTTCTATTCAGGTCATAGAACGCATGGTTTCATTACTTGATGCGCTTTCGCGCTATCAAGACCCGGTTAGTCTCAAAGAACTCGCCATCGTGACAGGCCTTCATCCATCAACTGCACACCGCATCCTGAATGATCTGGTCACTACCCGCTTTGTGGATCGCGCAGAAACCGGATATTACCAATTAGGCATGCGGTTATTAGAGCTGGGCAATATCGTCAAAAGCCGCCTGAATGTGCGTGAAGCGGCCGTCGATTTCATGCGTGCTTTGCATAAACAAACGAATCAAACCATTAATTTATCTGTTCGTCAGGGTGATGAGATTGTATATATCGACCGCGCCTATTCCGAACGTTCCGGTATGCAAGTTGTACGGGCCATTGGCGGCCGCGCCCCACTGCATCTGACTTCGACTGGAAAATTATTTTTATCGCTCGATGAACCGAAAGCGATCCGCGCTTACGCAACCCGCACCGGATTAGCTGGTCATAACAAAAACTCGATCACTGATCTGGCGAAGCTGGAAAAGGAATTGGCAGAAGTACGTTCCAATGGCTATGCCAGAGATAACGAAGAACTCGAACTCGGTGTACGCTGCATGGCAGCAGGCATACGTGACGATAGCGGCAAGATGATCGCAGGTTTATCGATTTCCGCGCCCGCTGATCGTTTGCAAGAAGACTGGCTCAGCAATCTGACCAACACCGCCGAACAGATTTCGGCAGCACTTGGATACAGGGAATAAAAGTATTGTTTGCAGCAGGCGCTTTGTCAGCAGGCTTGCAAAATACATCCTTAAAAACCGGCTCACCGCATTTTTGCCATACGGTCGATGTAGCTTCACCCACGCGCACCAAATCATTTTGACAGCGAAACGTATCGCTCGTTGCTGCCATGCAAGTCGGTGCGCTGACCGATGCAAGCATGCCAGCAAAGGCAAGCAAATATTTGAATTTCATGGATTTTCTAATGAAATAAACTTCATCACTCAGCTTATCGGTCAGCTTATCGGTCAGCTTTTATCGATCAACTACACTTTAGAACCAAAACGTTCAAAGCGTGGCAGATAGTAATGATCGCCATTTAATGAAAACATCAGACGTTTAACCTGGCCAGTGATTAATTCGCGCTTCACCAATCCGATATAACGCGAATCTTTGCTGTTATCGCGGTTATCGCCGAGCATCATGTACTGACCTTCCGGCACTTTCACGGGGTCAAATGTCCGCATTGCAAGACGTTCTGGCATGACGATAATAGGATGGTCAAGACGACCGAGGCGTTCTTTGTAGACGCGCTGCTGCCCCGCAAACTCGCGCTGTGGGGTCAGGTGATCGGCGTTGGCAACAGAAATAGGTTCGTAGTTGGCGGCCTGACCATTGATGTACAAATGTTCATCGCGCATTTCGACCACATCACCAGGTATCGCAACCAAGCGTTTCACCAGACGCGTACCATCTTCAGGCGAACTAAAAGTGACAATATCGCCGCGTTGAGGATCATCCAGATGCTTTACGATCACGTCCGTAAATGGAAGTTTTAAATCGTAAGCGATCCTGTCACAAATAACCCGATCGCCTTCCAATAAGGTCGGATACATGGAGCTGGATGGCACCGAATAATAGTCAGCAATCGCGCTTCTGACCAACACCATGCCGAGCATGAACACTAAAAAACCTTTATTATCGGCAACGACCTTTTTAATATTCATCGTCAAGTCTCCTGTATAACTGAATGTCCGAAAGTTTCCTCGCTCACATCCAAAATCGACACGACTGCCGGGATTGTAGGAGCAATTGAAATTTGGACAAAAAAATACCCCGAAAGTTCGGGGTATTTTTAAGCTTGCAAAAATAAGACTTATTTTGCGCTCATCAATGCCACTGTCGTGTCGAGCATACGGTTGGAGAAGCCCCACTCGTTGTCGTACCAGCTGGACACTTTAACCAGACGACCATTTACCTTGGTCAATGTTTCGTCGTAAGTAGAAGATGCTGGGTTGTGGTTGAAATCAACGGATACCAACGGTGCTGTGTTGTAATCCAGAATCCCTTTCAGCGCGCCTTCGGATGCTTCTTTCAGGACTTTGTTGATTTCTTCAACGGTTGTATCGCGCTTAGCAATAAAAGTCAGATCAACAACTGAGACGTTGATGGTTGGAACGCGCATTGCGTAGCCATCCAGCTTGCCGTTCAATTCTGGCAATACCAGACCAACTGCTGCTGCCGCACCCGTTTTAGTCGGGATCATGCTCATGGTCGCAGAACGCGCACGACGCAAGTCTTCATGCATCACGTCAGTCAATACCTGATCGTTCGTGTATGCGTGGATCGTTGTCATCAAACCGCTTTCGATACCGATCGCGTCGTTCAATGGCTTTGCCAATGGTGCCAAGCAGTTTGTTGTGCAAGATGCGTTAGAGATCACTGTGTCTGTGGATTTCAGAACACCGTGATTCACGCCGTACACCACTGTTGCGTCGACATCTTTACCGCCTGGAGCGGAGATAATGACTTTCTTCGCGCCGCCAGCCAAATGGGCAGATGCTTTTTCTTTTGTCGTGAAGAAGCCTGTGCATTCCAGAACAACGTCAACATTCAATTCACCCCAAGGGATATTCGCTGGGTTACGTTCTGCAAACACTTTGATTTTATCGCCATTGACGATCATGGTGTCGCCTTCAACACTGACTGTGCCAGGGAACTTGCCGTGCGCTGTATCGTAGCGTGTCAGGTGGGCATTGGATTCAGCATTGCCGAGGTCGTTGATAGCAACGATCTGGATTTCGTTTTTGAATTTGCCACCTTCGTAATGAGCGCGAAGGATGTTGCGGCCGATACGGCCATAGCCGTTAATTGCGACGCGAATCGTCATGGTTTTATCTCCAAAGGACTATACAACAATAAATAAACAACAAAATAAACTGTTAAGACTTCCAAGACTACCGCCGCGCTCACTCATACGCTGAGTAGCTTTCCGACGAGAAGTCCGCGCTATTTCACGCTATTTCACGCTATTTCTCATTCTTTTAACGCAGTTACCGCAATTCACTCAGTGAACAGAAGACGATGTTGGCATGGCATTCACAGAAGCCATCAACACGGACAAATCGCGCCAGCCGTAACCGACTTCTTTCAGATCCATGCCATCCCAGCTAAACGCTTGTTCATGCAACAAAACGCCGCCCAACTCTTCATAGAAATTTCTGGCAATTGCATTACCAGAAATTACCCATACCAATAAGCTCTCAGCACCTTGTGCCTGCAAAGTGCGCGCCACTTTTTGCACCATACGACGACCTATGCCGGAACGTTGCCAGGCGGGACGTAAATAAATTGCCGTCAATTCCGCTTGCATACCGAATTTCGCTTCTGGCAACAACATGCCAGAAGCGAAGCCGATGATATGCCCTTCGCTTTCAGCAACGTAGACACAAACGCGGTCACCCGCTGCAGGCAAGGCTTGCAAAATTTGCTTCCAATGCAAGAAGCTGTCTTCCACACGCATTTGATCCAGATAAGTATCCGGAATCATGTCGCGATACGTGGTTTGCCAGGCTTCAACACGCACCGCTGCGATGGCTTCTGCGTCCGCTACAGTAGCACGACGCAGACTGACTTCTTTGATACTGCTCATCATTTCCGTCATCTTGCTTAAGCCAGTGTTGCTTTAACTTTAGCGACAACGTTGTCTACGGTAAAGCCGAAATACTTGAACAAAACGCCAGCTGGTGCGGATTCACCGAAAGTATCGATACCAACCACCGCACCTTCCAGACCAACATATTTGTACCAGAAGTCGGTCACACCAGCTTCGATCGCAATACGTGGCAAGCCTTTGCCCAATACCGCTGCTTTGTATGCGGCATCCTGACGGTCAAATACGTCTGTCGATGGCATAGAAACTACGCGCACGGCGATACCTTGCTCAGCCAGCGCTGCTGCGGATTTCACTGCCAATTCGATTTCGGAGCCAGTTGCGATTAACACTGCTTTTGCATCAGCAGCGTCTTGCAATACATAGCCACCACGTTGGATGTCCGCGATTTGTTGCGCGCTACGTTCTTGATAAGGCAAATTCTGACGAGAGAAAATCAATGTGGATGGACCATCATTGCGTTTCACTGCATGTGCCCATGCCGCCGCTGATTCAACAGTGTCACATGGACGCCAGTTGTCCAGGTTAGGGATCAGACGCATACTGGAGATATGCTCAACAGATTGATGCGTAGGACCATCTTCACCGAGACCAATAGAGTCATGCGTGAACACAAACAGCGTGCGAATTTTCATTAACGCAGCCATGCGGATCGCATTGCGGCTGTAATCAGAGAAGGTCAGGAAGGTTGCGCCAAATGGAATATAACCGCCGTGCAAAGCGATACCATTCATCATCGCGCTCATACCAAATTCACGCACACCGTAGTTGATGTGATTACCAGCCTGATTACCACGCACGGCAACGCATTCTTTCCAGTTGGTCAGATTAGAACCGGTCAAATCAGCAGAACCGCCGAGGAATTCTGGCAACGATGGAGCGAATGCCTGAATGGCGTTTTGGCTGGCTTTACGCGTTGCGATGTTTTCTTTTTTCTCGACGCAGGATGCGATGGCGTTTGCCACCACTTCATCAAAATTAGCAGGCAAGTCGCCGTTCATACGACGGGTCAGTTCAGCCGCTTTTTGTGGAAATTGTGCGTTGTACGCTGCAAATTGTGCATTCCAGTCACCTTCAGCTTGTGCACCTGAGGCTTTGGCATCCCATGCTGCATAAACATCCGCAGGCATTTCAAATGGCGCGTAGTCCCAACCGATATGAGCACGAACAGCGGCAACTTCTTTGTCGCCCAAGGCGGCGCCATGGACGTTATGAGTGCCTTCCATGTTCGGTGAGCCTTTACCAATCACTGTTTTGCAGCAGATCAGGGTTGGTTTGTCCGATGTTTTCGCGGCGGCAATGGCGGCGTCAACAGCAACGGCATTATGACCGTCGACCGCACGGATCACGTTCCAGCCATAGGCTTCGAAACGTTTTGGTGTATCGTCAGTGAACCAGCCTTCGACGTGACCGTCGATAGAGATGCCATTGTCATCCCAGAAAGCGATCAATTTGTTCAGTTGCAAAGTACCTGCCAAAGAGCAGGCTTCATGCGAAATACCTTCCATCAGGCAACCATCACCCATGAATACATAGGTATGGTGATCAACGATGTTCATACCAGGCTGGTTGAATTCAGCTGCGAGCAGTTTTTCTGCCAAGGCCATACCCACCGCATTAGTGATACCTTGCCCCAATGGACCAGTCGTTGTCTCAACGCCAGGGGTGACGTGTACTTCAGGATGGCCCGCTGTTTTGGAGTGCAATTGACGGAAATTACGAATTTCATCCATCGACAGATCGTAGCCTGTCAAATGCAATAAAGAGTAATGCAACATCGAACCATGACCATTCGACAACACAAAACGATCGCGATTAATCCATTTTGGATTGGATGGATTGTGGCGATAGTGACCTTTCCACAATGCAACAGCGATATCAGCCATGCCCATCGGCGCTCCCGGATGACCGGAATTGGCTTTTTGTACTGCGTCCATAGACAAAGCGCGAATCGCATTTGCCATTTTAGAAAGAGTTGCTGGCTGTATAGTTGAAATCATGGCGGTAGAAGATAGTTTGAGAAGACTGGTGTAATGGTCAGTGTTGCCCGAGGGCATAATCAAGTTCAGACCCTGCAAAGTCGGATATTTTACCAGAGCACAAGGTCACTTAATACAGATATCCCATTTCTAAGCACCAGATTGGCTTTTCAAACGGGGCAAATCAAAAAAAATAGTATAAATAAATAAACTCCATTTGGTTGAAATCAAACATGCTGAAACGATGAAAACCGCCGTAGCAGCAAGGCGACCTATATAATTCGCACCGTAACTCTTACTTTTTTCAAAAATAATCATGCCTCGCTTCTATTGCAATCAAGCACTCACACTCGGTACCACGATCAGCTTACCGCCTGAGGTGGCCCATCACGTTTTTGTCTTGCGTTTGCAAATTGGTGACACGGTACAGGTATTTAATGGCGAAGGCGGCAGCTTTATTGCCAGCCTGACTGACATCGAGAAAAAACGAGCGAGTGCAGAATTAAAGCTATTTCTACCCGATGAAGTGGAATTACCCTACTCCTTAAGTATCGCGCAAGCCTTGCCTGAAGGCAGCAAAATGGAGTGGATTATCGAAAAAGCGGTAGAACTTGGTGTTACCGCCATT
>Ga0364893_10012_pt1 | contig 133409 bp, 105 predicted proteins | sample ExccelJu500001D3_FD_206943 | JGI IMG/M metagenome (GOLD analysis project Ga0364893, IMG submission 206943) | Enriched cells from Trout Bog Lake Hypolimnion, Wisconsin, USA - BchlTB.July16.5000.01.D3 | ecosystem: Environmental > Aquatic > Freshwater > Lake > Hypolimnion/Profundal zone | place...
TCTTCCGTCGCCTTCTTGATCAATGGATGGTATTGAATGACTTCGCGGATAATTGTGGTCAGAGTTAATGAATCATTGGAAAGCGGTTCACTGCGAAGCTCTCCAAAAGACACTATTCCTGCCAAAGGAAGCAGGAGAATTAAGTGTTTTTTCGATTGAAATATCATATAGTTAAGTTTTTACACGTGGTTTTTATGTTTCGATCTCATGATTATGACCGGGATAAGTCCCAGGAAGGTAATTACCGTAGCCATCATAAAGTCGTCGTCGATTCCGGCGATGTAGGCCTGCTTGCTGACATGGGAGAGTATCATAAACTTACTTTGCTGTGCAGCTGTGGCCATGTTGCTTCCCGTATGCTGCTGGGCGAACTGCGACATTTTTAAACTGCTGGGAACCCGATTGAATAGCCGCACCGAACATTTGGGTGTGAAAGTTTATCCGCGTAGTAAGCATTGTGGCAAAAATAGCAACACCCATACTTCCTCCTAACTGACGCACGGTGTTGGAGATGCCTGATGCCTGGGCCATTTTATCGCGGGGGACAGTTAACAGAGCAAGATTGCTTAACGGGGTGAAGATTATTCCCATGGCAAATCCCCGCAAATAGAGCGTGGTCATGATAAAACTATGTTCAGTGAGGTACGAAAGCTGGGAATTCAGCGCAAAACTGATTCCCAGAACAATAACTCCCAGAATTATAGGGAGTTTCGGACTCAATTTATCGGATACTCTTCCGGCAACAGGGGACATGAATCCCTGGATAATTCCCACCGGAAGAAAGACCGAGCCCGCCTGCACTGCGGTATACCCCATCGAATTCTGCAGGTAGAGGGGCAGAAGAAACGTACTTCCAAACATCCCCATACTGAAAATCAGCATAACCAGGTTGCTAAATCCAAAATTGTAATCTCCTAAAAGTCTCAGATCAATCAGCGGATTATCGGTAGTAAGTTCATGGGTAATGAATATGGCCAGCGCCAGGATTGAAATGGCAAAACAGACCATCACATAGGTTGCACCCCATCCTTCCGAGTTGCTCACGGCGCTCCCTTCAGAGAGGGCATACAGCATCAGTGGGAGAAAAGTGACCACCGAGAGGAATCCGATCAGGTCAAACCTTCCCGCCCGCCGGTTTATATATTCGCGCTGGATCAGAATCGTAAAGACCATTGCCGCTATTCCAAAAGGAATGTTCACGTCAAAAATCAATTGCCAGGTGAAATTATCCACCAGATAACCACCGATCAGCGGCCCAAATGAGACCGAAGCTGCGGCAGATATCGCCCAGAATCCGAGCGCCATTCCCCGCTCTTTGGGAGGAAATTCACGCGTGATAATGGCCATACCCAAAGGCTGGATTGTTCCCGCGCCCAGTCCCTGAATGATTCGGGAAATGATCAATGTGTTTTCGTCATTTGACATTCCGCAAAGCAACGATCCTATCGTGAAGAGCAAAACACCCAGGAAATAGAGTCTTTTGTATCCAAACCTGTCGGCCAGCCACCCGGATGTCGGGAGCATGACCGCCATCGACAGCATATACGCCGTGACGACCCATTCGATCTTATCAATCCCTACCCCGAACGAAGCCATAATTTTTGGCAGCCCCACATTGACAATGGTGCTGTCGAGCACTGCCATAAAGGTGCCGAGCATGATATTGGCCAGCAGAAACCATTTATAGTTATCGTGCTGCGGGTGAAAACCCGAACTCCGGTTGCGCAGTTTCCGCCGTAACTTATGCGAGAGTGTAATCCGCGCCATTATTACCTGATAATTTTAACCACAGCCGACATCCCTGACAAAATGCGGAAAGCAGTAAGCTTTTTTCCATCTTTCACCCCGTCAATGGAGAGTTTTAATTCGACCCGCTGGGTGACTTTAGTGAAGTTGCCCGATGCGTTATTGGCAGGAATCAGCGAAAATTCGGCTGCAGTATTTGATCCCAGCTCAATGATTTTGCCGGTAAAGGTTACTCCGGGATAAGTATCGAGCGAGAAAATGCAGGGCTGTCCGATATGGAGATTCTCCAGTTTTGTCTCTTCAAGAAAAACACTTATCCATAAATTCCGGTCGTTTATAATGGTAAAAATTGATTGTCCCGGCTGAGCAACGTCTCCCGGCAGCAACCACCGTTTTCCGACAATTCCATCGCATGGGGCATAGAGCCGGGTATTGTTGATTTGTGTTTCAATCAGATTTATTTGAGCCTGCGCACTCTCAACGGCAGCGTGTGAAGTTTTAATCAGCGCACTGGAGACTTTCGCCTGCGACAGATCAGCTTCAAGCTGAGCCTTGGCAGTCTCAAGCGCTTTTTTGGCATGATCATATTGTTCCCGGGTAATCACATCGCTCTTGAACTGGCTATTCGCCCGGTCAAAATCTTCCTGTAACCTGCTGATTGTAATATCCTGTACCTTGTTGTTCTTCAGGTCATACTGAAACTTTGCCTCCGCTTGTACCACTGCAGCCTCCGCCTGCATCTTGGCACTGATTGCCTGATTTTTCAGCGCAACCATATCCGTGCTGTCTATCAAAACAATCAATTGACCTTTCTTTACTGAATCACCCTCTATGGCAAAAACCTGGCTGATCCTGCCCAGGATCTTCGAACTTACAGCCACATTATTTGCTGCAACATGGGCGTCATCACTGTTGATATATTTCGAATAATCAATGTACCAATAAATGACACCGCCAAGCAGAAGCATAATAATCAATATCAAAGGAATATAAACTTTCCCGCTCCTCTCTTTTTTCACCTTTTCCATAAAGTACTCGTTGTTTATCGTTACTAACTATTTATTTGTTCTAAATCTTTTTATCATTTATCTGATCTTCATCACAGAACCTATTCTATTCCTTCGACAAGATCGAGACCAGAATCTCTCTGAGCTGTTGTGATGCCTTTGATAATTGCTCCTGCTCCTGTTCACTCAGCAAAACCAGCTTCCCTCGCAGCGTTAAACTGATCGCCTCCCTGATCTCCTCAAAATCCGTCAACCCCTTATCTGTCAAAGATATGTTAATTATTCTCCTGTCTTTGGAATCGTTCTGGCGTACAGCGTAACCCTCTTCAATGAGCTTGTCGACAATCACGGTGATGTGAGGTTTTGGCATCGAGATGCATTTGCCAATATCTGACATTGATAGAATTCCATATCTTTTCAGACTTTCCATGACAAACATCCCGCCAGGAGTAATTGACGACCTGGTGCGCAAAGGCTTGGAAATACTCTTGTATAACAATGGATGAATGGCCATGAGGTTTTCTGCAATAATGTCAACTTTTAGTTTTGTCATCGGAAATATTCACTTTTATAACAGTTACAAAACTATAACTATTATTTTGAATGGTCAAGGTTAAATGTTAAAATGAAGTTATCATAAGGAAAAATAATCGGGCCTAATAAAAGTTGATATTAGAATCGCCAATGAGTGGAATATTCCATATTTTTATAAAATTGTTTATTTCCCGGCCGCTTCTCTTTCGCCAGGTCTGCGTTAACTAAATCAATCGTTGTGGAGAAAATAAAATTCAATCAGCCCTTTATTTGGGGAATTACCCTGGTATCGGCTATGGGGGGGCTTTTATTCGGGTACGACTGGGTCGTAATCGGCGGGGCTAAACCATTTTATGAGCGCTTCTTTGAAATTGCCTCCTCTCCTCACTTGCAGGGTTGGGCCATGAGCAGCGCATTGATCGGATGCCTGATCGGCGCAATGGCTTCAGGTTATCTGACAGATCTTTACGGGCGTAAACGGCCGCTGATCGGCGCTGCAGCTTTATTCACCATCGCGGCCCTGGGGACAGGTGCCGCCAGTCAATTCACGATATTTATCCTTTTCAGGCTGATCGGCGGATTGGGAATTGGGCTCGCCTCAGCCCTTTCCCCCATGTACATCGCCGAGATTTCACCGGCACATATGCGTGGCCGGCTCGTGTCAATCAACCAGTTAACCATTGTGGTTGGAATACTGGCTGCTCAAGTTATCAATTACCTGATTGCCAATAAGATTCCGGATAATTCTACTGGTGAGATGATTTTACACTCCTGGAACGGCCAGAATGGCTGGAGATGGATGTTCTGGGCCGGGACTGTGCCCGCTTTACTGTTTTTCATTCTCTCTTTTTTTATTCCCGAGAGTCCCCGCTACCTGGGAAAATGCGGAAAATGGACTGAATCTCTCCGCATCCTTGAACGGATTGGAGGGAAAAAATATGCAATAAATGAGCAGCAGGAGATTTCAGCAACCTTGCGTGAAACCGGATCAAAAATCGACTGGAATGTTTTGTCTTCAAAAAAGGTGCGGCCAATGTTGATCCTGGGAGTAGTTCTTGCTATATTCCAGCAATGGTGCGGCATCAATGTGATCTTCAACTATGCTGAGGAGATCTTTACTTCAGCGGGTTACTCTGTTGGGGAAATGCTTTTTAATATTGTCATTACAGGAACTGTCAATCTCATATTTACCTTCTTAGCCATGGGGATGGTGGATAGCTGGGGACGACGCAAACTGATGCTTCTGGGCGCAGGTGGACTGACACTGATCTATTTTGCCCTTGGAGCCAGTTATTTCCTGCAATTGAAGGGGTTGGCCATATTGATTCTGGTTATGACAGCGATTGCCACCTACAGCATGACCCTTGCCCCGATCACCTGGGTCGTGCTATCCGAGATTTTTCCGAACAGCATCAGGGGAACAGCAATGGCCATAGCCACTTCCGGGTTGTGGATGGCCTGTTTTGCGCTGACTTATACCTTCCCGCTTTTGAATAAATTATTGCATGCCAGCGGAACGTTCTGGCTATATGGCTTGATTTGCCTTTCCGGATTCTTGTTTATCCTGAAAAAATTACCCGAAACAAAGGGGAAAAGCCTGGAGGAAATAGAGAAAATGGTGTGACCAATATTGAGCGAACCCATGTGACCTATTGTGTCTATATAATTGATTAAATGCAATATAATAAAAACTGATTGAAATTTAGGACGATTTATTGATACAAACCATAATTATGAAATCTGTCAAAATACTAATCAGCACCCTGATACTGTTATCCGTTGCCTGCCAAAAGCCGGGAACTCATAACCGGATAGACCTTTCCGGAACCTGGCAATTTGCAATTGACTCTTCCGACAAGGGGATTTCTGAGGGTTGGTTCGGCAAGACTTTAACAGACAGTCTGACGCTTCCAGGATCAATGACCTCGAACGGTAAAGGGGATGAAATAACCCTTTCCACACCCTGGACCGGCCAGATCGTTGACAGTTCCTTTTATAAAAAGCCGGAATATGCCAGGTATCGCGAGGCGGGAAAGATCAAAATCCCATTCTGGTTACAACCGCTGAAGTATTATAAAGGTGCAGCATGGTATCAGAAGGTGGTCAATATTCCCGAGGATTGGAATGGCAAACAGGTTGAATTATTTCTTGAACGGTGCCATTGGGAGAGCCTGTTGTGGATTAATGATCAGTTTGCAGGAATGCAGAATTCCCTTGGAACGCCCCACCGCTATAACCTGACAAGGTTCCTGAGACCGGGTAAAAACCGGTTGACACTCTGTATCGATAACCGGGTTAAAGAGGTTGATCCGGGTTTAAATTCGCACAGCATATCCGACCATACCCAAACCAATTGGAACGGGGTCGTCGGGCAACTTTTCCTGGAGGTCAGGCCATTGGTCAATATCAAAAACATCCAGGTGTACCCCGACCTGCGCCGAAAAATGGTTCTCGCTAAAATCAGGGTCAATAATTCGGCTCAAACACCAGTGATCGTCAGCCTTAAGTTATCGGTCACCGGTCCCCGTTCTCCGGGAGACCAGTCTCATACGTTTACACTCCAGGCCGGAGAAAATATCCTGAAAATGGAGTATCCAATGGGTCAGACCCCGAAACTTTGGAGCGAATTTCACCCCGATGTTTATGAGCTCACCGCCACGCTCAAGGGTAAAAATCCCGAAACCTCCGATATTTATCAGACTACTTTTGGGATGAGGGAGTTCAGGGCTTTCGGCAAACAACTGCAGATAAACGGGAATCCCACCTTTCTCCGGGGGACGCTTGAATGTGCCATCTTTCCAAAAACAGGGTATCCGGCTACAGGTATCCCGGAATGGCTCCGCATATTTAATGTCTGCAGGGCTCACGGCCTGAACCATATGCGATTCCACTCCTGGTGCCCGCCGGTAGCGGCATTCGCAGCAGCTGACCAAACCGGATTTTACCTCTCGGTGGAATGTTCCTCCTGGGCCAATGGATCGGCTACTCTTGGTGACGGAAAACCGATTGATAAGTACCTTTATGATGAAAGTCAGCGTATGGTGGAAGCCTATGGCAACCATCCGTCGTTTTGCATGATGGTTTACGGCAACGAACCTGCAGGGAAGAATCAGATCTCATATTTAACTGATTTTGTCAGATTCTGGAAGAATAAAGACAGCCGTCGCATCTACACTTCCGGCTCGGGCTGGCCAAATATTCCTGAAAACGATTACCTGAGTTCACCGGCTCCGCGGATTCAGGGATGGGGAGAGGAGTTAAAGAGCATTATCAATGGTGAACCTCCCCGGACCGATTATGACTGGTCTGACTTTAATTCCAAATATCCTCAGCCTATTGTCAGTCATGAAATTGGTCAATGGTGTGTCTACCCCGATTTTAAAGAGATTTCCCAATATGATGGTGTTCTGCGCGCCCGGAACTTCATGATTTTTCAGGAAACGTTAAAGGAACATGGAATGGCTCATCTGGCCGACAGCTTCTTGCTCGCATCAGGCAAGCTGCAGGCGTTGTGTTATAAAGCTGAAATTGAAGCGGCTTTGCGAACCCCCGGTTTTGGTGGCTTCCAGTTGCTCGACCTGCACGATTTCCCGGGACAGGGGACTGCCCTGGTCGGTGTCCTTAATCCCTTCTGGGGAGAGAAAGGGTATATTTCTCCGGCAGAATATAAGCGGTTTTGCAACACCACTGTTCCGCTTGTCCGGCTGAAAAAATGCATTTTTACCAGCGATGAAACTTTTGAAGCAGCCGTTGAGGTGGCCCATTTCGGAGAGAGCCCAATCGTGAATTGCACACCTGAATGGAAAATCACCAATAAAGCAGGCAAAACAGTTCAGTCTGGCAAATTTACAACAACATCAATTCCGTTGGGAAATGGTTTCAAACCCGGAAATATCACCCTCCCGTTATCGTCGCTGGAGTCTCCGCAAAAACTCAGACTTGAGGTCACGGTGAATCAATACAGCAACAGCTGGGATTTCTGGGTTTACCCTGCCAAAAAAGAGAAAATTGCCGGTGAAGACGATATCCGGATCGTCAACTGCCTTGATTCCAAAACAGCTCAATTTCTGGAAAATGGCGGTCGTGTATTGTTAAACCTGAAAAAAGGGACTCTCGCCGGAGATATGGGCGGAGATATTAAAATCGGATTCTCGAGTATTTTCTGGAATACCGCCTGGACTCACGGACAAGGGCCGCATACGCTGGGAATTCTTTGCAATCCGGAACACCCGGCATTGTCAGCCTTCCCGACCGAATTCCACAGCAACTGGCAATGGTGGGATGCCATGAGTCATTCAGGAGCCATGAACCTGACCACTTTCCCATCCGGAATTAATCCGATTGTAAGGGTTATTGACGACTGGTTTACTAACCGCCCCCTGGCATTATTGTTTGAAGCAAAGGTTGGCAAAGGAAAAATTGTCGTTTCGGGCATTGACCTGACCACCGATCCGGAAAAACGCCCCGAAGCACAACAGCTTCTTTACAGCCTGAAAAAATACATTGCCGGATCGCAGTTTAATCCGGCGATCACCTTGAATATTGCACAAATTCAGAAACTTACAAAATAATGCCGATAAAATATCTAACCACATTCATTAAAAAGTCAGCTATGAGAACAATCCGGGCGTTTCTAATTTTAATTGTCAGCTTTACCTTATTCATTCCGGCATTATCCTGTGGTGCCCAACCTTTGCCATTGGGGGATGGTGCTGAAATACTGACCCCAAAACCCAAGCCTGCCCCAAGGATTAACGGACCCCTGGTATACGGATGCCGCCCCGGCCACCCTTTCTTGTACCGGATTCCATGTCAGGGGGAACGACCCATCCATTTTTCAGTCAAAGGGCTTCCTCCGGAATTAAAACTCGACACTGAGACAGGTATCATCACCGGGAAAACTCCGGCAAAAGGTGATTATGACCTGATCCTTAAGGCTGATAATACAAAAGGGAAGGCCCATCGTAAACTCAAACTGATCTGCGGAGATCAGCTGGCGCTCACACCTCCCATGGGCTGGAACCACTGGTATGCTCATTACGATCGCATCACTGATCAGCTGATGCGCGAAGCGGCCGATGTGATGATCAGCAGCGGCATGGCTGATGTTGGTTATCAATATGTGAACATCGACGATTGCTGGATGAATGCCCCAAAAAACAACGATCCGCTGCGGGTCGGACCGCTGAGGGATAAGCAGGGAAATATTCTTCCAAACAAACATTTCCCCGACATGAAACGGCTCACAGACTATATTCACGACAAAGGTTTAAAGGCGGGAATCTATACCTCGCCGGGGCCTTTAACCTGTGGAGGTTTTACCGGCGCATGGCAGCACGAAGAGCAGGACGCGAGGCTATTTGCCGCCTGGGGATTCGATTTTCTGAAATATGACTGGTGCTCTTACGGTAAACTGGCAGGAAAAAATGTCGACCTGGAAGGTTTTCAGAAACCTTACCGGAAGATGGGTCAAATCCTGAAAACACTCGACCGGGATATGGTTTATAACCTTTGTCAGTACGGTATGGGTGATGTCTGGAAATGGGGCGGCGAGGTAGGCGCCCATTCGTGGCGCACTTCGGGCGATCTCGGCTTTGAACTTGACCGGATCTTTGACGTAGCATTGCGGAACAGCGAATTCCGGCAATATTCAAAACCCGGGCAATGGAACGATCCCGACTATATCCAAATCGGATGGATCGGGAACGCAGGAAAAATGGGTGCTCCCGAACTGACCTCCATGCCGGCTGCAATGCAATATTCGTATATGTCATTATGGAGCCTTATGGCTTCACCATTGGTTTACAGCGGCGATATGTCAAAACTCGACCCCTTCACCCTCAATATTCTCAGCAATCCGGAGATCATTGAAGTGAACCAGGATCCCTTGGGGGAGTGCGCATTAGTGATCAGCCTTAACAAGGACTGTTTCCTGATGGTTAAGAATCTTTCGGACGGATCAAAAGCTGTGGGATTGTTTAACAGGGGAAAAAATCCAGCCGAGATAACCGCAGACTGGAAAGAGTTGCACCTTACCGGCAACCATCTGGTACGTGACCTCTGGAGGGAAACCGAAATGGGCGTTTTCAACAAAAAATTCAGTGTGCAGGTTCCGGCATATGGAGTGCTCATGGTGAATATAAGGAAACACTAAATTCAGTATCCTTACGAGCCGATAATTCCAGTCTGAATTCTTGCTTTTTAACCTCTGTCCAAAATTATAAACATTGGATTGGATGTTAAAAAGCAGACCCCGCAACCTGCAAGAGCCCAATGGTGGTATCATGAAATTAACTGTGAAAAAGGGCCATATCTTTCGGAAATAGTTCCCACATGGTATTGTCATGCGAAGTTCAGCCGGAGTGATCAACTGATTTGCAACTTTCGGCCGGAGATGATTACAAACATATTATTCTGTTTTATCAAATAATGTTCCGGTTAGTTTAAGTCGGTCGGTCCAAAACCAGGATGGTAACCTGATCGGATAACCGGAACCGACGCCACTTAACTATTTCATTTTGAATAATTGAAGAATTCCGACGATTGTTTGTCAACCCCTCTCCAAATCACCTGCCCCAAATTTCCGGGATTTGGTTTCAGCAGTTATTTGGAATACTTCTAAATTCCAGTTTTAGATAATAAAAAGAGACCTTTTCACTACTATTGCATCTTAAATGATTACCAACCAACTTCCAGCAGGTTATAAAATTCCAGGGCTAAGCTAACCGTCTAAAAAGGGGAAAGATGAATATCATGTTTTTACTTATTGGGGTGAGTCTCTTGGCTGCCATGGCATTTTTGTTCCTCTTTATCTGGGCAGTTAAAAGCGGGCAATATGATGATACCTTCACCCCGTCTGTAAGGATTTTATTTGACGATGACCTGATCTCTGAAACTGAACCGAAGGAGGGAACAGAGAAACATATGGAAGGTAAAAATCCTGATAAAGAGGAGAGTAAAGAAAACAGTAAGCATTCATTACCAGAATCTCAATGATAATATCAACTAATCAAGCATCTACGTAAGACAAACACAAACATTATGGAAGTACAGCATTTTAATTATGATAATAAAATAGTCAAGTATTTTATTATCGCCACCCTCATCTGGGGTGCAGTTGCTCTCCTTGTCGGACTATTAATCGCCTTGCAACTGGCTTTCCCGGCGTTTAATCTTGGTCTGGAATACACCACTTACGGTCGTACCCGCCCATTGCACACCAATGCGGTTATTTTCGCATTTATTGGGAATGCAATGTTTGCCGGAATGTATTACTCATTACAGCGGGTTCTAAAAGCCCGGATGTTTAATGATGTTTTCAGCAAGGTTCATTTTTGGGGGTGGCAAGTGATCATCGTTCTGGCAGCTCTGACCCTTTTGGGCGGTTTTACAACCGGAAAGGAATATGCCGAACTGGAATGGCCCATTGATATTCTGATTGCATTAATCTGGGTAACCTTTGGAGCAAATATGATTGGGACCATCCTGAAAAGGAGGGTCAAACATATCTATGCCTCTGTCTGGTGGTATCTGGCCAGCTTCCTTGGAATAGCAGTACTGCATATTGTCAACAGTGTTGAACTTCCGGTCACTCTACTCAAAAGCTATCCGGTGTATGCCGGCGCTCAGGATGCCGTAGTGCAGTGGTGGTATGGCCATAATGCAGTGGCATTCTTTCTGACCACACCATGGCTTGGATTGATGTATTACTATCTGCCTAAAGCCTCCAACCGTCCGATTTATTCTTACCAGTTATCGATCGTCCATTTCTGGACGCTGATCTTCCTATATATGTGGTCCGGACCACACCATTTACTCTATCAGGCGCTACCTGACTGGGTTCAGGCATTAGGGGTGACTTTCTCCATTATGCTGATTGCCCCGTCGTGGGGTGGTATGATTAATGGTCTCTTAACGTTGCGCGGAGCCTGGGATAAAGTGCGCGATCAGGCGGAACTGAAATTTATGGTTGTCGCACTGACGGCCTATGGAATGGCGACCTTCGAAGGTCCGATGATGTCACTGAAGAGTGTTAATGCCATCAGTCACTTTACCGACTGGACCATTGCTCACACCCACATTGCCGGTATGGGATGGAATGGCGGAATGATCTTTGGTATGTTATACTGGCTGGTTCCCAAACTTTTCAGAACCCCGCTGTATTCCAAGAAAATGGCCAATACCCATTTCTGGCTTGCCACCCTTGGAATCCTGATGTTTGCCATTCCACTTTACTGGGCCGGAATTACCCAATGGCTTATGTTACGCGAATACAATGCAAACGGATTGCTAACTTATCCCAACTTTCTCGAAACAACTACCCAGATTCTTCCGATGTATCATTTCCGGATTGTAGGTGGATTACTCTTTTTCTCAGGATTCCTGTTGTTCTTTTACAATATGTTCAAAACAATTGCCATGGGCAGCCTTGTCGACAACGAACCTGCTGAAGCTCCTGCACTGACTGATTCAACAGCCAGAAAAGCGGGTGAGACACTGCACCGTTTGATCGAAAGAAAAGGGGTCATTTTTACGGTATTGGTATTAATAGCTTTGGCAATTGGCGGGGCAGTGGAGATTATTCCAATGCTTAAAATTGAGTCGAATATTCCAAAGATAGCCGCTGTTACCCCATATACTCCGCTCGAGCTGGCGGGTCGCGACATTTACGTAGCCAACGGATGTTATAATTGTCATTCACAACAAATCAGACCGCTGCGATGGGAAACTGACCGTTATGGCGAATATTCCAAAATCGGTGAATTCGTTTACGACCACCCGTTCCAGTGGGGATCCCGCAGAACCGGTCCGGACCTTTCACGCGCAGGATGGGTAGGCAGCTCGACTTATAAAACAGCAATCTGGCATTACAATCACTTTACCAAACCGAAAGAGATGAATCCGCAGACAATTATGCCTGCTTATCCATGGTTTGCCAAAAACAGTGTCGATCTTACTGACATACCGAAAAAAATCAGGGCTATGCAGACACTTGGTGTCCCATATGCAACGGGTTATGATCAGAAAGCTGTTGCTGATTACAAGCAGGAGGCTCAGAACATAGTGGCTGAATTAAAAGCATCAGGGGTTGAGGTTACCGCAGATAAAGAAATCGTTGCAATGATTGCCTATCTGCATAAACTGGGCCGGGATATCTCTCCGGCCAATCAGAAACAGTAATTGATCTAATAAACGGGATTTGATATGAATTTTGCTGGCGATGTTCTTCAGAATGTGGATGGTATTAAATACTTCTACATTGCAGGAATACTAATATTTATGGCGCTTTTTGTGGTCATTCTTTACCGGACGATCAGGATTCCCAGGAAGGATCTGGAGGATTTTAAGTCCTCAATCTTTGAGAATGATGAGCTGAGCAAGAAGAATACGAACCACAAATCCTAAAGAAAATCTCCCGCAGGGGGAAGAGTTTTTACTATTTCAGAAAAAAATATCAATAAATAACAGAAACAATTTGTTATGGCAAAGAAATTAAAAAATACGGCAGAAAATGCTGAAGGACATGATCACAATGATGATTTTGATGGGATTAAAGAGTTGAACAACCCGGCGCCAAACTGGATCATACTGGTATTTTTGGTGACTATTGCTTTTTCGTTGATTTATGCCATCCGCTATTTTGGGTATCCCAATAATGGTAAGGATCAGGTAAGCGAATACAAGCAAAGTTCTGCCGAATTCGATAAGTTACATGGGCAGCAAGCTGAAGCAGGAAAGGGTGGACCCGTTGTCGGGCAAGAAGAGATGATTGCCTCCGGGGCACTCCTCTTTACACAAAAAGGGTGTATTGCCTGCCATGGGATGAAGGGCGAAGGAAATGTCATCGGCCCTAATCTGACCGATAATTTCTGGTTAAACGGTTGCTCCCTGGAGAACCTCACCCATATGATTACCGAAGGGAAACCCGAAAAAGGGATGACCCCTTTCAAAACCATGCTGACCCCAGAGGAGATTAAAAGTCTTGCTACATTTATTCTCAAGAAATTGGTTGGCAGTAATCCTCCAAATCCGAAAGCACCTCAGGGGGTGGAATGTAAGCCTTAAATGCCGTTTAACTGACTTTTTTTATAATGGATTTAGAAACACCAACAACTTTTCGGGACCGACCTATCAATATCAATGACAGGGGTGAGCGAAACTGGATTTATGCCAGACAACCGAAAGGGGAATGGTATACCCGTCGTACTGTAGTAGCCTGGTTGGCAATTTCATTCATGGCATTGGCTCCTTTTATAAAAATAAATGGAAACCCATTGATGCTGTTTGATGTTGCCGACCGCAAGTTTTCCATATTCGGACAGCTCATCTGGGCACAGGATACCTACCTGCTTGCATTGATCATGGTAGTTACAGTCGTCTTTATTGTACTTTTTACTGTAATCTATGGACGCTTATGGTGCGGCTGGGCTTGTCCGCAAACCATCTTTCTGGAGATGGTTTACCGCCGTATTGAATACCTGTTTGAAGGAAATTACCGAAGTGGCAAGGGAAAACAAGAGATGAATTCCCAGAATTTTTTTCGGAAGCTGGCCAAGCATGCGGTCTTTATACTGGTTTCGATCCTTATTACTAATCTGTTTTTAAATTGGATTATAGGCCCTGAACGACTATGGGCAATCATTTCCGAACCGGTCAGTGAACATTTATTCGGATTTATGGTCATGCTGGGTATTTCCCTTTTCTATTATTGGATTTATGCCTTTTTCAGAGAACAGGTGTGCACGATGATCTGTCCTTACGGGCGATTACAGGGAGTTTTACTCGATTCCAAATCGATTGCAGTTATTTATGATTATAAAAGAGGTGAGCCCCGTGGTCCAAAAAACAAAGGCGATTGCATTGATTGTCATCAATGTATCTCAGTTTGTCCGACCGGAATAGATATTAAAAATGGCAGCCAGCTGGAATGTATCAACTGTACCGCTTGCATCGATGAGTGCAACATGGTGATGAAAAAGATCAATAAGCCGAAAAACCTGATCCGTTTTGACTCTGTCCATGGTATTGAAACAGGCACTCGTTCTGTACTAAACGCCAGGACCTATGCCTATTCTGCCGTTTTGGTTATCCTGATTATCGTACTAGGAATCACCATATTCAATCGTAAACCCATTGAAACTACCATGCTTCGGGTTTCAGGGTCCATCTATCAGCAGGTAGATTCCGTAACCTATTCAAATTTTTACCTCCTCAAGATTATCAATAAAACACAAACTGATAAAGAATTACAAATCAAACTGATTACACCAAAAACCGGTAAAATCCAACTTGCCACGGGTCAGACTAATCTAAAAAGTCAGGGAGTCCTCCAAAGCGTAATTATCATTAATCTTGACAGGAGGGAATTAACCGGGAAAAGTACTATAATTGAAGTGGGGATTTTTGAAGGAGAAACGCTTTTGGAACATTACACTACAAACTTTCTGGGACCTGTATCGAAGTGAGGGTTCCAGGTTGGACAGAGAGATGGAGAGACGTACAGCGGTGCGCCTGTCAGGAGAGATGGAGAGAATACAAAAAAAATCCCTTTCTTTGTCTTTCACCTTTTAAAACAATCTAATGAAATTAAACTGGGGTTATAGTATTATCCTATTTTTTGTGGTCTTCTGTTCTGTCATGATCGGAATTATGATTTTCGCATTCAGGCAGACCAACGACCTGGTTACTGAGGATTATTACGAAAAAGGGGCTGATTATACCCGTCAGATGGAGATTAACTGCCGGTCTGCCGCATACCAGGATAGCATTCAAATTAATGATGTGCGACAGTCAGTCCTGACCCGCTTTGCAAAATCAATTTACAGGAATCGGGATACCATGCAGATTAATTTCTACAGACCATCTGACAAAAAATTTGACTATTCGGTCAAAGCCTTACTGAATTCAGATTCCTTGGAAATTGAAAAGAAAAATCTGCATAAAGGTCATTATACCGTTACTTTCCTATGGTCAAATGGAGTTAAACGGTATCAGGTTGAGAAAGATCTGTTCGTGGAATAGTAGTTTAATTTTTGGTGCGTAAATGATTACCTGGCAACCATTTCTCCTTTATGATCAAAATCTGAATAAGATTCAACACTGATGGGAATTTTAATCACTGCTTTATTAATGGGTTTAACAGGCAGCCTGCATTGTATCGGTATGTGTGGACCAATAGCCCTGAGTTTGCCCTTGCGCGGAAATAATTTCACACAAAAAATAACCGCAGGTCTGCTCTATAACCTGGGAAGAACCACCACCTATAGTATGATGGGGGCCTTCTTTGGGCTGATTGGTCAAAGCTTTAATATGCTGGGATTTCAACAATGGATCTCCATAATCATGGGAAGTTTCATGATAGCATCAATCATATTACCCTCAATTTTCAAGAATCGGCTTAAGGTTAATCTGAATTTTCTGTTAGTTCCGCTGCGTCATGCGATACAACGATTATTCAAGGTGCGTTCCTACAAAGGGCTGTTTTTGGTTGGAATGGGAAATGGGTTATTACCTTGCGGACTGGTTTACCTCGCAATTGCTGGAGCCATAGGAGTTGGAAGTTTCTATCTGGGGATAGCATTTATGTTAATTTTTGGATTAGGAACAATCCCTTTGATGCTGATGATATCTTGGGTTGGAAATGTTTTAACAACTTCAGTCCGCAATAAAATGAATAAGGTAATTCCCTATTTAGTTGTCGTAATTGGTATCATTTTCATATTGAGAGGACTAACATTAGGTATCCCTTATCTAAGTCCGCCCAAAGAAAAACTGACTCCTGTTTCCCATATGAATGCCTCACCTGTAAAAGCCACCGACGCACTTAAACATCCATGTTGTCAGCCCGATTCAGCGGGAGGCGGGATAAAAAATGCAAAATAGAAAATGTAAAATGCAAAATAGACCGGGAGACATTGTATTTTAACCTTTGCAATCTTACTTTTGCATTTCCGCGTAGGCTATCCAAGAATATTCGGCTTTATAAATACAATGACTATTAATGACTGAAAACACCTGTATCCATTGTGGAGCCGATTGCGGTAAAGATCCGTTGATTTACAGCATGCAAAAATTCTGCTGCTCAGGGTGTAAGCAAGTGTATCAGCTCCTTAATGAAAACCAGCTTCAGCAATACTACGCCTTTGAATCTAATCCGGGAGTAAGAATCTCTGATCCCGATCATGCATCAAAATATGCCTTCCTCGATAAGGAAGAAGTGAAACAAAAACTCTACGAATTCCTTGAAGGCCAAACAGCCCGGGTGACTTTTTACATCCCTTCAATCCACTGCGTTTCCTGCATCTGGCTTCTCGAACACCTTTCCCGACTCAATCATGGCATCATCCAGTCAGCAGTTGACTTTGTCAGAAAGGAAGTTACAGTCAGTTTTAATACTGTGAAGATTTCATTGCGCGAATTGGTAGAGCTATTGGTTTCCATCCATTATATACCCGATATTTCGTTAAAGACCCTGGATAAAAAAGAGATTCATTCGGTAGACCGTACCCTGATGTACAAAATAGGTGTGGCAGGATTTGTTTTCGGGAATGTCATGATGTACAGCCTCCCCGAGTATTTCAATGGCAAGCCCCTGGGCGATTCGCTGGGCACATTCCTTCATTATATCAGCTTTGTACTCGCCTTTCCGCTTGTGTTCTACAGCGGAAGCGATTATATCATTTCTGCAACCAAAAACATCAGAAAAGGGATCATTAACATCGATTTACCCATTGCAATGGGGATTCTTGCCCTTTTCTTCGTAACCTGCTACGAAGTGTTCACCTCCCGCGGACCCGGATATTCGGATACGCTTGCCGGATTCTTGTTTTTTCTGCTGATCGGCAAATGGTACCAAAGTAAAACCTATCAATCGCTTTCATTTGATAGAGACTACAAATCGTACTTCCCGGTAGCAGTCACAAAAATGGAAAATGGAATTTCACAAAGTACACTCCTGGAGGATATTGTAGTGGGAGATCTGCTAATGCTCCGGAACAAGGAACTTATTCCTGTCGATGGAATATTAACAGAAGGCGCTGCGCTGATAGATTATAGCTTTGTAACCGGCGAATCGGTCCCCATAAAAAAGGTTCCCGGTGATATTGTTTATGCCGGGGGTATTCAAACCAGCGGCGCGATAACCATCCGCGTAGAACGGGAGGTCAGGCAAAGTCATCTGACCCAGCTCTGGAATCAGAATGAACCCAAACAGACAACCTTTCACTCACTGACCAGCCTGATTGACTCCATTAGTATTTATTTTACAATAACCATCATAATAATTGCGATTTCCGGATTCCTGGGCTGGATGGTAAAGGGCGATTTCCGGACAGCTATATTGGTGCTTACATCTGTACTGATCGTCGCCTGCCCCTGCGCCCTGGCTATGTCGCTTCCTTTCACACTTGGCACTGCTATGAGAATCCTGGGAAATAAGGGGATGTACCTGAAGAATATTCGCGTTATTGAAAAACTGACCAAAATTGACACCCTGGTATTCGATAAAACAGGCACCTTAACCAAACCGGATGAAAACGAGGTTCATTTTATCGGTGACAAATTAACCGAATGGGAAATAAGGGCTGTTAAGTCACTGGTCCAGCAATCCACTCATCCGCTGAGCCAGGCTCTCGACAGGCATCTGTCAGCGATTCAACCTTTGACAACAATCGGATTTGTCGAAATGTCGGGTAAAGGAGTTTTTGCAAACGTAGAAGGAATCGCTATAAAATTAGGTTCTGCACCCTTTGTCCTCGAGGAGAAGGAAAATATAGAAAGATCATCATCTGGTGTCTATATTTCAATAAATCAAATAATTAAAGGCTATTTTAAGATCAGCAATCAATACCGTCCAGGATTTAGTAAGGTCATTCAGCAATTAGGAAAGAGGTTTAATATGTATTTGCTTTCGGGGGATAATGATTCTGAAAAAGAACACCTTCAGCACTATTTTGACAAAGATAAAATTTTCTTTAATCAGCAACCTCAGCAAAAGATGGAGTTTATAGCAGGACTCCGTAAGGAAGGGAAACAGGTGATGATGACCGGAGATGGATTGAACGACTCGGGCGCTTTTATGCAAAGTGATGTGGCTCTTTCAATTGCGGATGACATTTACCACTTTTCTCCAGCCGGAGATGCCATCATTGAGGCGGCTCAATTTCATCGGCTGACTGCCTTTATAGGTTTTGCGCGGAAATCGCTTGTAATTGTTAAGGTTAGCTTCGGCATTTCATTTTTATACAATATTGTTGGATTGACAATTGCCTTAACCGGTCATCTCTCGCCGGTAGTCGCTGCAATTCTGATGCCAGCCAGTTCCGTCACTGTTGTGGCCTTTTCCACATTTGCCACAAGATTACTGGCGAGAAAAATGATCACGAATGATTGAATTCCCCGTTTAAAAGCTATATTTGCCCTTAACTAACTACAAAAGGCCGTGAAGGTTTTTCCAACGGATTATGAATTGATTGAAAAGTTGCGAAGAGGCGATGTGAATGCCTTTGACCAGGTATATTTGAAATATGCCGGGAGGCTCTATCTGTTTTCTTTCAAATACCTAAAATCCAAAGAAGAGGCCGAGGAATTGGTTCAATCGGTCTTCCTAAAAGTTTGGGAAAATCAAAACAATCTGAAAAGCGACTCATCCTTTAAGTCATATCTGTTTACTATTGCCTATAATGAGATCTGTAACTTATTCCGCCAAAGAGGTTATCTGAGGAAGTTTATGGAATCCTTCTTAATTTCGAATCATGAAGGATCCGGAGAGACTGAAGCACAGATAGATGCTCAGTTCATCCAGGAGCAGGTCAACCTCATTCTTACAAAACTCCCTGAAAAACAACGAATCATCTTCAAAAAAAGCCGGCAGGAAGGAAAATCCACTAAGGATATTGCCGCCGAGCTTGGTTTATCCGCAGGAACTGTAGACAATTACATTTCCGACTCGCTTAAATTTATCCGTCATCATCTTGAAGACAAAAATTTCGCGGGGCTAATATTCCTTTCGTTAATTTATATTTGAAAGGTAATAAGGTTTTCGGATGGTTGTATATCCTGGTGCTCCTAATGTAATTTAATTATTTCGCGCAATGATCACAACGCAAAGGATGAAAAGTCTTTTCTTTGCGAACATTGTGTTCTCCCATATAACTCTTTTTTCACGCCAAGACGCAAAGTCACAAAGCTCAAAACCTTAGCGTCTTAGCGCCTTTGCGTGATTTTTAAATCTCTGTCTGGTTGCTTTTATTTTATTAAGTGTTATCTGTTTTGAGGTTGGAGTTTCACAACTCCCGAATACTTTGTGTGATTTTTAATAGTTTTTCCTTTATGGGCACTATAACTCACATTATCTCTTCATTATAAAACATACTTTCAGAAAATCGGAATTTTCGTATGAGATTCAGATGACTTGTGTGTATTACTTTCCACAAGCGGGAAATAATCACTATTTCCCGGAAGAAAATCTGAAAGTATGTTGCAACAAAATGAAATAGACCTGATCGAACGATATCTTAACGGGAAAGCTGATTCAACTGACATCACCTGGGTTGAAGAGCGATTTGCCCATGGTCAGGAGGATTATGAATTAAGGAATCATCTTGAAACAGACTGGCAGAACCCTCAGCAGGACGCAACCTTATCAGAAGCTGATCTGAACCACCTCCTTGACAGGGTGCACCATCAGATCCGTGAAAAGGAAGACCAAAAAAGAAAAACGACATTCCATCGGATCACCTATTTCTATACAAGGATTGCCGCCGTACTATTGTTGCCTCTACTGATTGGAGGTGGCTATATGTTTAGCCTTTGGAGTAAACCGGGCAAAGAATTTCCGGTGACTTCAGTAATTCATGCCCCATTGGGTTCAAGGGTATCTTTTAATCTGCCTGACGGAACAACGGGCTGGCTAAACAGCGGTTCCTCCCTATCTTATTCAATTCCGTTTTCGGCAAACAGAAATGTCGCTCTCGAAGGGGAAGCCTGGTTTGATGTATTCCATAATGAGAAAAAACCTTTTGAAATTAATACTGTAAATTCCACTATTCTGGTGCTGGGGACCAGCTTCTACTTAAGCGCCTATCGGGATGAACAATATGTGGAAGTTGTTCTTCAAAAGGGGAAAGTGATGTTTTCAGACAGTAGTAAAACAAAGAATGTTACGTTGCAACCTTCAGAGCGATTGGTTTTTCGAAAAGGAGAAGTTGCTGTAACAATGGCTGACCCTGCTAAATATAAGGCATGGACCGACGGGAAACTGGTTTTCAGGGGAGATGATATGGCTGAAGTTGCCAGAAGGATAGAACGTTGGTACAACGTTAAGGTTGTGTTGGCTGATAAGGAGCTACAACAATTTTCCTTTCGCGCCACTTTTGAAGACGATTCTTTGGAAGAGGTACTTAATCTGCTCAGCATGACTTCACCGATCCGGTATAAAATTATCCCGCGCGAACTAAACTCCAATGGAACGTATCAAAAAGAGAGGGTGATCTTATTCAAAAAATCAAAACCAAAACATACATAAAATCAACCAAAAACATGAACACACCAGACAGTTCTTAAACAAGGTAAATGACAGAAAAAAAGGAAACCGCGCCAACGATCTCCTTTTAAAATAATCCTTTTCAGAATTTTTTTATTAATCAAACATTACAAATATATGAAAAATAATGAACCATTCAGGGGTATCTCCTTTCATCACCTGAAGAAAACACTACTAATTATGCGTATCGCTATAATTCTATTGCTCGCCGGGTTTTTTCAAACCCGGGCAAATGATGCTTATTCGCAGAAAACAAGGCTATCAATCAACTTCTCCAATACTGAATTGGCGACTGTCCTTGACAAGATTGAGAATCAATCTGAATTTTATTTCCTTTATAATGAGAAACTCATTGATGCAAATCGTAAGGTCTCAATCGACGCCAAAGATGAAAAGATTGAAGTGGTTTTAAATACCCTGTTCGAGGGTACAGATGTAAAATATCTGATCCTCGACCGGAAAATCATCCTCTCTCCTGACGAAATCTCACCTGCAGAACAGAACGGGAAAAAAATCACCGGTAATGTGAAAGAGAGCAATGGACAACCAATACCAGGAGTATCTGTGTTGGTAAAAGGAACAACAACCGGCACGGCAACCGATGTTAACGGGAATTTCTCCTTCACAAATTTAGGGCCTGAGGCAGTAATTATATTCTCATTTGTAGGAATGAAGTCGCAGGAATTTAAAATTGGCAACAAATCAGCGATTAATGTTATCCTTACAGAAGAGGCAATCGGGTTAAACGAAGTTGTTGCTGTCGGGTATGGTACTACCCGAAAGAGAGATTTAACGGGTGCAGTCGCAGTAGTCTCTTCAAAAGAATTAGACAACCGGCCCGATACCCAATTTGGAAATATGCTTGAAGGAAAAACCGCCGGTGTTCAGGTAATCAGGCCTTCGGGGCAACCCCAGGCCGGATTTTCGATCAAAATCAGAGGTACATCTTCAATTACCTCGGGCAGTGATCCAATGTATATTGTGGATGGGGTTCAAACCTACAGTATCTCAGAGATTAACCCTGCAGATATCGAATCATTTTCTATCCTTAAGGATGCCTCTTCTGCCGCAATCTATGGCAGCAGCGGAGCAAACGGTGTAGTACTCATTACAACAAAACACGGGTCGAACCAAAAGACTAAAATCTCATTTAATGTAAGTACCATGAGTTCTCAGGCCTGGAAAAAACTCCCTGCCCTGAACAGTGGCCAATTCCAGGGTCTGATGACTGATTTAGGTCTATCCACAGATTGGAATCTCTACAACGCTAATACCAATTGGCAGAACATAATTTTTAGAAATGCGCCAACCCAAAATTATCAGGTTTCGTTAGCCGGGGGAGATGAGAAAACTGATTATTATTTATCAGGATCATTTATTGACCAGAATGGTATAGTTCTGAATAACAGCCTTAAAAGGGCTACATTTAAATTGAATTTAAATCACAAGGTTTCTGATTTTCTGAAAGTGGGTACAAATCTTTCCTATGACAACTGGAGTGATATCAGTGTATTGGAAAATGACAGAAATGGCGTTATTACCAGATTGCTTACTTCGGTACCAATTATCGGAATCCGGGATAAAACCAATCCGAACCAATATGCGTTGAATCCTTTTTTGCCAGATCTTGAAAATCCTTATTCAACCGTTTATCAGCCGGATGTTTCGAATACAAATAATAGATTGCACGGAAATGTCTTTGCAGAAGCGAATATACTTAAAGAGCTGAAATTCAAAAGCTCGCTGGGTTTCGAGCATAGTAACGGTGTGTATACCTCTTTCCAGAATCCTAACCAGACCAGGTATGGCAGATCCATGGATGGACTTGCTTCCGAAACTGATAGTCAATTTTCCTACTGGATATTCGAAAACACGTTAAATTATTCGAAGAAAATTGGGAACCATAGTCTTTCCGTTCTTGCAGGATTTATGGCCTCAAGGGAAAGTGCGCGTTCCCTTGCAATATCTTCTACCGGATTTGGTGGAAGCACAGCTATTCAGACAGTTACTGCCGGAACAGTTCAGGCAATTCCGCAAGTATCGATCTACGATAAATCACATTCTGCATTTATTTCAAGGTTGAATTATGGTTATAAGGATAAATATCTTCTGACCTCAAATTTCAGAGCTGATGGTTCAGGTCAGTTTGCTTCAACGAACAGATGGGGATATTTCCCCTCCTTTTCGGGCGGATGGCGTATCTCAAAAGAGGATTTCTTTTCAGATATCAAATCAATAAACGATCTTAAAATCCGCGCTGGCTGGGGTATAGTGGGGAACGATAAGGCTAATCCATATGCCTGGTATGGTCTGATATCTCCCGGAACCTATGTGATGGGCGGAAACATTGCCAATGCGACCATACCCAGTACACTGGAAAATGAAAATCTAAAATGGGAAAGAACAGAACAATTTAACCTTGGGATCGATATTGCTCTTTTAGATAACCGGATAACAATCATGGCTGATCAGTATAAAAAAACAACCCGCGATCTGTTGCTCTATGTCCCTCAGCCGCTGAGTACCGGATTTTCTACTGCATTGCAGAATGCGGGGGCTATTCAAAACAAAGGATTTGAATTCCAGATTACTTCCAAAAATATATTTCGCCACGATTTTAAATGGAGCACAGATTTCAATTTCTATGTCAATAAGAGTAAAGTACTTAATATCGTTGGTACCACTATATATACGGGAGCCGTTAATCCTGCAGGGTCAACTTATAACCTTGCAATGGTTCAGGCTGGCTTGCCACTGGGATCATTTTACGGAAAATATGATCTTGGAGTTGATCCGGCTACAGGAATGGTCAAATACCAACAGAACTCTGCTGGAACTGCTGATAGTTTAGGTGTAATCGGCCACGCGAATCCAAAATTCTCCTACGGGATGACCAATTCATTTTCATATAAAAACTTTGTACTCGATCTGTTTCTTCAGGGAGTAGAGGGGAACCAGATCTTCAATGCGACCAGAATTCTTACCGAATCGATGAGTCTTGGAGAGAACCAGTCGGCAGCTGTGCTCAGGAGATGGGAAAAACCAGGGGATATCACCAACATTCCCAAAGCAACTTTAAATGATGCATCCAACAGCTATCCATCAACACGATTCATTGAAAATGGTTCATATCTGAGAATCAAATCGGTGACTCTGGGTTATAACTTTCCAAAAGTTCTCGTCGAAAAAATTAAGCTCAGTAGTTTAATGATTTATGTGACAGCTGAAAATCTGTTCACAATTACTAAATACTCAGGATTTGATCCCGATGTTAGTGCATTTGCTGCCAGCAATCAGGACAACACCAGTAAAAATGCTGCTCCTGGAGTTGACTATGGCACCTATCCGCAATCCAAAGATTTTCTGTTCGGATTGAAAGTTACTTTCTAATATATCAAATCTAAAAATTGGAAAAATGAAAAATAAACTCGTATATTTTGCTGGCTTACTCTTTACTGTATCTATATTGTATTCCTGCAATACATTTCTTAATGACAAGCCTCAAACCAGTCTGACCACTGGAAATGCTTATAACTCAGCATCTGATATTGAAAATGCACTTCTTGGTGTTTATCAGGTATTCTATACCGACTATTACCAATGGGAAAATGTTATGCTCAGTGATAATCGCGCTGATAATGCCTACCCCGGTGGAAGTGGCGAAGAGACTTTTGTCGATGAACATCTTTACCAGGTTCCGGCTACGAACAGCCATGATTATGGTATGTGGTGGGGTCAATTATACCAGGGTATCTCAAGAGCCAATATTTTGCTCGAGCAAGTACCACTGTGTAAAGATCCGGCGCTTGACGTGAACAACCGAAGAGCTCAGATCATCGGGGAAGCAAGTTTCCTCAGGGCATTTCACTATTTTAATCTGGTTAAATTATTCGGCGGGGTACCTCTTGAGTTAATGTCTAATAGTGCCGATCCTTCAGTTACACGAAAACCCAGATCAACTGTAGCTGAAGTTTATACCCAGATTGAAGCGGATCTGAAGATTGCAGTTACTAATCTTCCGGATACTTATGGGACCGATCCTTCAGTAAATACAATCAGGGCCACAAAAGGTGCCGCGAATGCTGTCCTTGCTCAGATCTGGGCTCAGAGAAGTGACAGGGATTACAACAAAGTTTTACAATACTGTACTTCAGTTATAGGTAGCTCTGCCGGATATGCTTTATGGCCAAGTTATCACCAGCTTTTCGACGGGAATCACTACGAGAGTTCCGAATCCATTCTTGAAATACCCTTTATCGCGGGAGGCGCAGATGCAAATTGGGGTGTCGAATTATTCCTTGCCCCTGAAGACGGTTGGCAAAAATATTGTGTCCCATCAACAGACCTCGTAGCAGCCTACAATAGTCAGGGAGACACGATTCGTAAAAACACAAATATCATTTTCTACAATAATCTGGGTTGGGCTGATCTGGACTGGAGTCCGTGCGGAGACCCGGCAACATTGGTTCCTTTCAATTTTAAACAGGAACATCCTGCAGGTTGGGCAAGTGGAGATCATTTATACCTGATTCGCCTTGCAGATATCATCCTGCTGGAAGCTGAGGCTCAGAATGAATTGGGTTCTCCCCAGTTGGCAGCTCCTTTGGTTAACCAAATCAGGTCAAGAGTCAGCCTGGCACCTATTTCTGCCGGACTTGCACAAGCTGATATGCGCACAGCGATCTTAAATGAACGCAGACTGGAACTTGCTTTTGAGGCACATCGATTTGATGATCTTGTCCGGGCCGGAGTAGCCATTTCCACCATGACTAACGTGATTGAATATCATTATTCCTGCGCCAATGGCATCCAAAGCGCTCCAATAAGAATAATTCCGAAAATCGATCAGAATCACCTGTTAATGCCAATACCTCAGTCAGAAATTGATGCAAATCCAAATCTGACCCAAAATCCGGGATATTAATATAGAACATTCAGTTTGGTTTTAAATTCCCTGAAGGATTTTTAATTTGACCATTCTTCGTAATTAATTGCCTCAAAAAAAGAGGGTGTCCAAAAAGGGCATCCTCTTTTTTGTTAAAAAAAAGCTTTTAAAATATTTTGATATATAATATTTATTTAGTATATTAGTTGCATAAATCATTGATTATGCAACCGATATTTAAACCGTACAATCAAGGTCAGATAGAACTGTTTCCCCAGAGACTTGATGATTTTATTGGCGAAAATGATCCGGTTAGGCTTGTAAACCAGGTAGTTGATGAACTTGACCTAACTTCGCTAATCCGGACTTATAAAGGTGGTGGAACCAGCAGTTTTTGCCCCAGAATGATGATCAAGGTGTTGTTCTATGCCTACATGCGCAATATCTATTCCTGCCGCAAAATTGAAGCTGCCCTTTCTGAGAATGTACACTTTCTGTGGCTTTCAGGCAAACAATTTCCCGATTTCCGAACCATTAATGACTTCCGAAGCAAGAGGCTTAAAGGTCATATTCACAGACTTTTTAGTGAAGTTGTAAAAATGCTTAATGAGTTAGGGTATGTCAGCCTTGATGTTCAGTATATTGATGGAACCAAGATTGAGTCAGCCGCCAACCGTTATACCTTCGTTTGGCGCAAATCGGTAGAGAAGAACAAACTTAAACTTGATGCCAAAATCGGCAATATTATTCAGCAGATTGAAAAAGGGATACAGGACGATAATCGAGCTGCGGATGAAACTCCAACACCAATAAATTCGAAAGAGCTCAAAGAGAAGATTAAGTCGTTTAATGCAAAAGAAAAGCAAAGCCGGGAGCAGAAGAAGCAAGTCAAAGAACTTGAAAAACACCAGGCTAAGCTGGAACAATATGAACAGCATCTTGACACGCTTGGTAACAGAAACAGCTACTCTAAAACAGATAGCGATGCAACGTTCATGAGAATGAAAGAGGATCACATGGGCAATGGCCAATTAAAACCTGCCTATAATATTCAGATTAGCACTGAAGACCAATTTGTTACAAATTTTGGAATCTTTCAGAATCCGGGTGATACTTCTACTTTTACTGATTACCTGGATTCATTCGAAGAAAAATTTGACCGACAATCTTCAGAAATTGTTGCTGATTCAGGCTACGGAAGCGAGCAAAACTATGATTACATGGAGAGTAAGGGGATTGATAATTATGTAAAATTTAGTTATTTTCATAAAGAGCAAAAGAAATCATTCAAGAACAACCCTTTCCTGATAGACAACCTTTTTTACAATCCAAATGGTGATTTTTATGTCTGCCCGATGGGTCAGAAAATGGAACGAATCGGAACAACACATAGAGTATCCGACCGGGGTTATCATAGTGAGATTGCTAATTATCAAGCAATAAGGTGTGAAGGATGTCCCTTAAGAGGGGAATGTTACAAATCAAAAGGAAATAGAACAATTGATGTAAATCACAATTTGCTTCGTCATAAAAGGATTGCCAGGGAAAACCTCACCTCGGAGAGAGGCTTAATGCACCGAAGTAAAAGACCCATAGAACCAGAGGCAGTTTTCGGTCAGATAAAATCAAATCGAAAGTTTAATCGTTTCCGGCTTAGAGGACTGGCGGGTGTAGCAGTGGAGTTTGGTTTGATTAGTATTGCCTTAAACCTCTCAAAAATGATGAAAAAAGTAATAAACGAAAGGATAATGGAGCAAAAAGCATTAGTTTTAAGGGCTGAAAACATAATTTGCCTTGTTAAAACCGAAATCCAGAATTGGAAGTCCATTGTAATCAAATATTGTTTTAGTTTTTCAGCAAGTTGTATTATAAAAAAAGGGACAGCCTTTTCAGACAGCCTCTTTAAATATCAAAAAACGCATTCAATATGAAAACTTCTCGTCGTGTTTCACACACTTTTTTTTCATTAAGAATACTACTCTTAATTTTTCTTGCTATTTCCTGTAAGAAAAATCCGGCAATACCTCAAATAACGGCAAGTCCTACCCATGGTATTGTTCCTCTTCCAAAGCAACTCGTTTTCACCGGTGAAAAGATCACACTGGATCAGAGCCTTTCCTTTGTCAGTAACCCTACATTTCCGGTTGCCTCTGCAGCGGCTCAGACACTCCTTGGAAATGTGCTGAACAACTTCATTATTTCACCAACCGTCCCCTCCTCCGGAAACAGTTTCCAGTTAATCACAGACCAATCGATTATCGGCGATGCCTATCAACTATCAGTGACAAAAGGTGGAATTGTAATTAAAGCTGGAAATGAAGCCGGAGCATTCTGGGCCATTCAATCACTAAAACAATACCTATGGAATAGCATTGGCGGATTGAAACAAAATTCTGTTGTGCTGGCAGAGATAAAAATTGCAGATCAGCCAAAATATAGCTGGCGTGGTTTTCATCTCGATGTATCCAGGCACTTCTTTACCAAAGATTACATTCTTAAAATCATCGACTGGCTGGCCTATTACAAGTACAATAAATTTCATCTCCACCTTTCTGACGATCAGGGATGGCGCATTGAAAGTAAAAATTTTCCATTGCTCAATACGATTGGTTCATGGCGGATTTTTGACCATAATGATTCGATTTGCTTGGTTAAAGCACAATCTGATCCAACTTTTATTATTGACCCCCGTTTTATCCGGCAGGTTAATGGAGTAACCATGTATGGTGGCTATTATACCCAGCAGGATATTGCAGACATATGTTCCTATGCCCAGGCTCATTTTATCGAAATCGTCCCTGAAATCGATATGCCCGGCCACCTCTCAGCTGCCATCAATGCTTATCCCCAACTTTCGTGCACCGGTTCGACCGGGTGGGGCTCTGAATTTTCGTACCCTTTGTGCCCGTGCAGTACCGGCATCTATGACTTTGCTTATCAGATCTGGGATGAGGTTTCTTCGCTCTTCCCTTCGTCCTATGTTCATATCGGGGCTGACGAAGTTGACCAGACCACATGGCAATTATCACCGGCCTGCACAGATTTTATGAGTGCGAATAATATTTTAAATACAACAAGTCTGCAGAGCTATTTTGTCAGAAAGATCGAAAATCATCTCGAATCAAAGGGAAAAACGGCAATTGCCTGGGACGATGTGACCGATGGCAAAATCAGCAGCAATCTCAAAATAATGTACTGGCGCGATTGGATGCCTAATGCACCGGTAGTGGCAGCGACCAATGGAAATCAAATCATATTCACCCGCTGGGACTTGTTTTATTTCAGCAGCACCTATTCGGTTGCCAATCTGCAAAAACTGGTCGAATTCGATGTCACACAAATCTATCCGACAGCAGTAACCAGTAAAATAATTGGGTTTCAGGGGTGTATGTGGAGCGAGCAAATTCCCTCGGAGGCGGTTTTTGAGGCCCAGGTTTTCCCGCGCCTTCAGGCTCTTTCGGAGGTAAACTGGTCGTCAGTTAAAGATTTCAGCTCATTTAACCTGCGTATGATTCCCCAGCGGAGCTACCTGCTAGCAAACCATGTCAACCTGAAAAATTAGGTTTATTTATTCTGAATATTCAAAATTGGCTTTAACCGATATATTATTAGTGTTATAGCCATATTCAGATATATTTATGGTTATATATTGACTAAGTAAGTTCCTTAAATCACAGCGCATTGGGATATCTCCTCAGCTTACTATGAATTATCTCAAGGCACTTTCAAATGCTTTTTTCATTCATAAGACGGTACGTTCAGAAATAGGCGGACTAAAAATATTTGAGATTGGAGAAAAATATTACTTTGAAGATTTGGGGCTGAGAAATGCAATCAAAGGATTCAACCGGAAAACGGATATTCATAAACTTATGGAAAATGCGGTATTCCTGTACCTGTTACAAAGGGGATATCGAATTTATATTGGAAAAATCGATCATAAAAGTGATCGATTTTGTGGCGGATAGAAATGGTTTAAAGGTTTATGTGCAGGTTTGCCTGCAAATGAATGAAAAGCCCACGGCGAGTCGTGAATTCGGGAACTTACTTATGATCAATGACAACTTTCCCAAATACGTGATTACCTTAAACGATCTGATATTGGGAAATGATTATCTGGGTATTAAACAAATGAATCTTATAGATTTTCTATTAAGCGAATTGTGATTCTGCAATTAAGAATTTTTTATCTTTGAAGCCACAATAACATAAAATCCTTCATTATGCTTAAAGGAATTTCCCCGCTGATCAGTCCCGATCTGCTTGGCGTACTGTCAAGAATGGGACATGGTGACGAAATCATTCTGGCCGATGCCCATTTCCCGGGCGAAACATTTAATTCCCGGGTGTTGCGGGCCGACGGGCTAAAGATTGCAGATTTGCTGGCTGCAATACTCCCGCTCTTCGAACTTGACGCTTATGTGCCTCGCCCCCTGGCTATGATGGCTGCCGTTCCGGGCGATACCCTTGATCCAACAGTTGAAGAGGGTTACCTGAAAAGCATACATCAAACAAATCCTTCAGTAGCTCCGATCGAACGGGTAGAACGGTTTGCATTCTACGAACGGGCCAAGGCTGCTTTTGCCGTTGTGATGACAGGTGAAACAGCAAAATATGGAAATATAATACTTAAAAAAGGGGTTACTCCGATTCCTTAGTTGCCGTTAATAGAGAAAACAAACGCCATGGATATTATAAAGAAATTAATAATGTTAAACTGTTGAAAAATTTCCCTTAGGGAAAATCTGTCGGTAGAAATAAGTATTTACGACCATTGTTTTGTCCCGTACGGGACAAAAGACCCGCATATTTTCAATTTTTTTACCGACCTTTGGTTCCTAACTTAACCTGAAAACAAAAATAAAACAGATTATAAAATACCCATCAAATCTAAACCTTAAGTATCGATTAAAATGAAAACAACAATTCTCACTGTGATTCTGCTTTTCACCATGCTACAATTTGTATCCGCATCGGGACGCGATTTCTATCAGATTCAGGTTTACCATTTGTCCGGGAAAGGACAGGAACAGAGCGTAGATCAATATTTAAAAAATTCCTACATCCCGGCCCTGCACCGGGCAGGAATCAAAACGGTTGGAGTATTTAAACCAATTGCCTCAGACACAACATTCGGAAAACAGATCGTCGTTTGGGTGCCACTCTCCTCGCTTAACCAAATTGATAAATTACAGCATTTACTGACTAAAGATGAAATTTATCAAACCTCCGGAGTCGATTTTTTAAAGGCACCTTTTGATCAGGTTCCCTTTAAAAGGAAAGAGTCCATTCTTCTCAAAGCCTTCCCCGGATCACCCAAATTTCAAATTCCGAAATTCGCCACCAATCCTTCTGAAAGAATTTATGAATTAAGAAGTTACGAAGGGCCTACTGAATACTTATTCATTCAAAAATTAAAGATGTTCAACCTGGGTGGAGAAATCAACCTCTTCAAAACACTCGATTTCAATGCATTATTTTATGCCGAGGTAATATCGGGAAGCATTATGCCTAACCTGATGTATATGACCACATTCGCAGACATGCCTGCCCATGATGCCCACTGGAAAGCTTTCGTCAATCATCCCGAATGGAAAAAACTGTCATCACTGCCTGAATATCAGCACACTGTCTCCAGAATTATAAAAATATTACTCTCGCCGACTGATTACTCCGATTTTTAACAATTGATTTTCTTTACTTTGCAGAAATTTTAGAAGCACCTAATCATCCTGCAAGATAATGGAAGAGAATCTGGTAATCGTCGAGTCACCCGCCAAGGCTAAAACAATTGAGAAAATTCTGGGCAAGGATTTTCTGGTCAAATCCAGTTTTGGACACATCCGTGACCTGGAGAAAAAAGATTTTGGAGTTGATATTAATAATCATTATCAGCCCAATTATATTATTTCGGATGACAAGAAAAAAGTTGTCACCGAGTTAAAAAAATATGCCAAATCTGCCAAAACAATATGGATCGCATCGGACGAGGACCGGGAAGGAGAGGCAATTGCATGGCATTTAATGGAGGTTTTAAATCTTGATCCGGATAAAACAAACAGGATTGTCTTTCATGAAATAACCCGGGAAGCGATTCTAAACGCCATAGAGAATCCACGCAGGCTGAACAAAGACCTCGTGGATGCACAACAGGCAAGAAGGGTGCTGGACCGGCTGGTTGGTTTTGAGATCTCACCGGTTCTGTGGAAGAAAGTAAAACCTTCGCTCTCTGCCGGAAGAGTTCAGTCTGTTGCAGTCCGGCTTATTGTAGATCGGGAGCGGGAGATTATAAATTTTCAAAGTGTCCCCTTTTTCAGGGTCAATGCGCTGTTTCAGGTTCCTGAAAGTACTGGTAAAATTTCGTTCCTGAAAGCTGAATTGAATAATCGCTTTGATTCGGCCGATGGTGCCCGTGCCTTCCTGGAAAAATGCAAAGGGGCAATTTTTACGGTTGCGGATATCGTCACACGGCCCGCAAAAAAATCACCGGCCGCCCCATTTACCACCTCCACGCTCCAGCAGGAAGCGAGCCGTAAGCTTGAATTTCCTGTTGGGTTAACCATGTCGGTGGCCCAAAAGCTTTACGAATCGGGGCACATCACCTATATGCGTACCGACTCGACCAATCTTTCAGATCTGGCGCTTAATGCAGCAAAACAGAAAATTATAGCTTCCTATGGCGATAAGTACGTAAAGATCCGCCATTATAAAACCAAAGTAAAAGGGGCGCAAGAGGCCCACGAAGCCATCCGGCCTACCTACTTCGATCACGAAGAGGTTACCGGAACATCCCAGGAGCAAAGATTGTACAGTTTAATCTACAAACGGACGTTGGCCTCTCAAATGGCGGATGCTGAAATAGAAAGAACAACTGTAAATATCACTGTTTCAAAGGCATCAGAACTATTTGTCGCTGCCGGTGAAGTCCTTCGGTTCGATGGATTCCTTAGTGTTTATATGGAATCATCTGACGATGAAAGCCTTAGCGAAGAAGAAAAAGGCATGCTGCCATCCATGGCTGTCAATCAGAAACTTCAACCTGAAACAATTCAGGCTATCGAACGGTTTTCCCAAAAGGCGGCCCGATATACCGAAGCAAGCCTGGTCCGGAAACTTGAGGAGTTGGGTATCGGTCGTCCTTCAACCTATGCGCCAACAATTACCACGATTCAGCAACGGGAATATGTTATCAAAGAGGATCGCGAAGGGAATGAACGGTCATTCTTAACACTCACGCTACAAGACAGTAAAATCGAAGAAGAGCTGAAAACGGAAATTACCGGTACCGAAAAATCCAAATTATTTCCCACAGATATAGGGTTGGTTGTCAACGATTTTCTGGTTAAACATTTTGAACCGATCGTGGATTTCAATTTTACCGCTTCGGTAGAAAAACAATTTGACGAAATCGCAGAAGGTCAGTTGGTCTGGAATGAAATGATTGATGGCTTTTATCGCCCCTTTCATCTGAAGATCGAGGATGCGCTGAATAATTCGGAACGGGCAAGGGGTGAAAGGATTCTGGGCACAGATCCAGTGACTCAGAAACCGGTATCTGCTAAAATCGGCCGGTTCGGCCCTTTTGTCCAAATTGGTGAAGTCATCGAGGGTAGCGAGGAGAAACCCCAGTTTGCAAGTCTTCAAAAGGGGCAGAGCATCGAAACCATTACCCTGGAAGAGGCCCTGAAATTGTTCGATCTCCCGCGTGATCTGGGAGAATTTGAAGGTAAGAAAGTGATTGTAGGTATCGGCAGGTTTGGCCCTTATGTGAGGCATGACGGCATTTTTGTTTCGCTTAAAAAAGATGTCGATGATCCAATGACCGTCACTCTTGTGCGTGCAATCGAACTTATTGAAGAAAAAAGGGACAATGCCATCAAATCGGTCCTGAAAACTTTCGCCAGCGATCAGGATATCCGTATCCTTGAAGGGCGCTGGGGTCCCTATATCTCATTTAAAAAGGGGAATTACAAAATTAAAAAAGGGACTGAAATTGAGTCCCTCACCGTGGAGGACTGCAAATTAATCATTGAAACTGAGGGCAGTAAACCAAAAACTAACAAGAGACGTTCAAAATAAACAGGCAAAAGGGAAACTTTTGGCTGTTGCTGCATTTTACATTTTGAATCTGCTACTGATTGGGTATTAACATTTAACAGAGATGAACCATGCTGGCCGAACTGATTATACCTGCCAAAGATTTAGCCGTTGTCAAAACATTTGATGGGAATTCCGATCAGTTGGGGCATTACCTGAAAAATCGTAACTGGGATCCAAACCATCTGCCTGCTCTGGCCATTTTAGGGGTGCCGGAAGCCCGGGGTTCGCAGGCCCCTGATCAGGCTGACGCTGCGGATGCTATAAGGCAACAGCTCTATTCTCTCACCTGCTTTTCACCCGAATTCCATCTAATTGATCTTGGAAATATCATATGTGGTAACGTGCCAAATGACACCTATGCGGCTACCAGGATGGTGGCAGATGAGTTGTCGGAACTGGGAATTCGTTTGTTAATTCTTGGCGGGAGTCAGGAACTTACTGTCCCCCTGATCCGAGGGATTAAAAAACAGGAAACCAGCCTGCTGATCGTAGATGACCGCATTGACAATGCCGAATCTGAAAATTGCACCACCGATGAATTGTTTATTAACAAGCTGCCAGTTGGTACATCGGTAACGCTGATAGCCGGACAATCCTATTTTATTGGTGAACAAAACAGTGATCTGCTTGATGAGGGGATGAACGGAGAGATCTTCACCTTAGGCATGCTCCGCGCTAACTTCAAAGAACTTGAACCGGTTATCCGCCAATCGGATCTGATCAGTTTCGATTTCGGATCGATGAAAGCATCCGAAGCACCAGGGCAATATCGCCTCTCCCCCAACGGACTAACCGGAGAAGAAGCGTGTCAAATCGCCTGGTATTCAGGAATATCCACCACCCCTTCGTGGTTCGGTTTTTTCGGCTATTCCCCTTCCAAAGATCCCGCATCGGTCGGAGCGATGATGGCCGCACAGATTTGCTGGTACTTTATCAATGGGGCGTCGAAGCGGCAGGATGAAGAACCTGTTGACGAAGCAACCAATTTTGAACATTATCACGTCACTATCGATGGATTGGAAGATCCGATCTCCTTCTTGCTTCACCCCATCTCACAACGTTGGTGGATGCAAGTTCCGTCTCCCGATTGTACGCTTTTCCCCGTCCGGATCCCGTGTTCCAAAAAAGATTACCGGAAAGCATGTAAAAATGAGATCTCCGAAAAATGGTGGAAATATTTCAATAAGATATAATCAGTAAATTCTATCTTTGTTTGAAAATAGTCAAGACTACTAATGCCAGGATTCCTAAGTTACCACCGTGCTAATGAATGATAATCATAAAAATACGTCCTCTTTCAAAAGGCAGCTATTGATTGAAGTCGTATTATTCTGGATATTGTTGAATATTAGTACTTTTACTGCAAATGCTCAGCAGGACCCTCAGTTCAGTCAGAACCGATTTAATCAGCTAACTGTAAATCCCGGATTTGCAGGATCTTCGGGACCCATTAATGTTTCATTATTAAACAGGTTTCAGTGGGTTGGATTTCCCGGAGCCCCGGTGACAACCGTATTTAATGCAGACGCAACGGTTCATCTGATTGGTAAGGAGGATGGAGTGGGACTTTCCATTATGAATGATGTAATCGGTTTCGAGAAAAATGTTTCATTCAACCTGAACTATTCCTGGAGAACGCAGTTGGGCAACGGCAAACTGGGTGCCGGAGTTTCATTGGGAGTGATGAATAAAAATCTCAATTTTGATATGACCGGCATCGATGGCGCAGATTTAGTCAACCTTTCAGATCCATCGCTTCCGCAGGGTAAAGTTAGCGGAGTGATGGCAGATGTCGGCTTAGGGTTATTTTATAAAGATGAAAATTATGAACTGGCCATTTCAGGTAGGCATCTGAACCGGCCGTCCTTCGTGTTCGATCAGTCGGGAAGATATACTCTACTTAGAACATACTATCTTAGTGGAACTTATACTGTTCAAATGGCTGATGAAAGGTTGAAGGCGCTCCCTTCGGTTTTTATTAAAACCGACCCGGCAAGCTGGCAGGCCGATCTGAATCTGACCTTTGAATATGATAAACGGGTCTGGGCGGGAGTCGGTTACCGGTTCGGAGATGCCGTTATTCTCACCGCAGGTACGGAGCTATGGAACGGGATAAAATTCGGTTATTCCTACGATGTGAGTATCTCAGCCTTGTCAAGATACAACAGTGGTTCTCACGAATTCTATCTCGCCTATTCATTTTTATTGTACAAAAAGCATGATCATCAATACAAAAGTGTGAGATTTTTGTAACTTTGACCTAAAAATAGTTGATACAACATATTAGACGAATTATGAAACGGTTATTCATCTTAGTTAGTATATCGTTTATTCTCTTGTTAACCAGCTGTCATCGTGGTGGTAGCGGGGAATTAACGGGTGTTTTGAAGCGAGGAAAATATTTTGAACCATCCCCGTTGGGAATGGTCTTAATTCCCGGGCAAAGCTTCAACATGGGAGCTGGAGACCAGGATGTTGCAAATTCAGCGATCCCAACCCGGACTGTTGACTTATCCACATTCTGGATGGACGATACCGAAATAACAAACAACGAATACCGGCAATTTGTTTATTGGGTCAGAGATTCAATGGCTCGCCAGCTCCTCTCTGAGAAATTTGAGGAATTTAAGATTACCCAGGATCGAAAAGGAAATCCCATTGACCCTCCAATCCTTGACTGGAAAAGAAAGCTCGACTGGCGCAATACCGAGTACAAAGATGCATTAGAACCAATGTTCTATACGGGAAATAACCGCATCATGGGTAGGAAAGAGCTCGACACCCGGAAATTAAACTACAGTTATTCATGGGTCGACCTTCAGCAGGCAGCCCGGATGCAAAATGCATACAACTACAAAACTCAAACTTATCAGGGATCGGTCAATGATCTGAGCGGAAAAGTAGTTCCTATTGAGGGACGATCAAGTTTCATCATGACAGAGAATGTCAATATCTATCCCGACACCCTGGTCTGGATCCGCGATTTTTCCTACGCCTTTAACGATCCGCTGACGAGCAAATATTTTTCACATCCGGGGTTCGATGATTATCCCGTGGTCGGAGTAACCTGGAAGCAGGCCAAAGCATTTTGCATGTGGCGGACAAACTTTAAAAATTCTGCCCTTACGGGGAAAGGTGAATATGGTGTGCAGGATTACCGTTTACCATCTGAAGCAGAATGGGAATTAGCTGCCAGAGGGGGATTAAGCAATTCGATGTACCCCTGGGGAGGATATTATACCCGTTCCAAAAACGGTTGCTTTCTGGCAAATTTCAAACCCATGCGGGGAAACTACAGCGACGACGGCGGCAAAACAACCGTCAAGGTTGCTACCTATGATCCAAATGGCTATGGACTTTACGACATGGCCGGCAATGTTGCCGAATGGACCATTACGGCTTACGATGAGTCTTCATACAATTACATGCACGACCTGAATCCAAACTTCGAACAAAATGCACTCCCCGGAGACCCTCCGGCTATGAAGCGCAAGGTAGTCCGGGGTGGATCTTGGAAGGATATAGCCTATTTCATTCAGGTGGGTACCCGTACCTTTGAATACCAGGATACTGCTAAATCCTATCTTGGATTCCGTTGTGTTCGATCCTCATTTGGAGATGAGTTTCAATCAGGCAAAAAGTAATATTCAGATAACAAAAATATTTTAGTCATGGCGGTGTTCGAATTTACACATTCAAGAAGATGGAAATCTTCCATGAATTTTTTATACAGCATAGGAGCCTCAGTTGTTCTTTTGGGAGCGCTGTTCAAATTACAGCACTGGCCTTACGCAAACATTATCTTACCGTTGGGGATGCTTACAGAAGTTGTGATATTCTTCTTTTCCGCCTTCGAACCCTCAGTCGAAATTCCCGATTGGTCAAAAGTATATCCTCAACTCCGGGAGGCCTATATCGAAGAAGAATTCGATTATCCCATTGCAGCTGCACCTCAGCAAAATTCGCTGGAGAACCTTCTTGAAAAAGCCGAGATTTCACCTGAATTACTGGCCAAAGTGAAAAAGGGCCTGCAGGATCTTTCAAATTCTGCCAGCGGAATTGCCGATATTTCCACTGCTACCCTGGCGACCAACGACTATGTCAAAAATATGACGGAGGCCTCTGAATCAATGTCATCATTCAAGGACATTAATTCACGCGCATCCCATTCGATTGAGAAATCGACCAATGACCTGGTCTATTCCTATGATCAGAGTTCACAAATTCTAGGCAATTCATCGAAAAATCTGGCAAACACTTTTAATGAATCCACCAAAAAAATTAATGATCAGCTTGTAACGACCGGAGACAAACTTGCACAATCCTACAAAAGTTTTACCGAATCTGTAAATAAAGATCTTCTTGCATTAAACGATCAAACAAAAACTTACAATTCTGGTCTGTCACTTGTCAACTCAAGTCTTTCGGCCTTGCATTCCTCTTACGAATTGCACCTTCAGCATGCTAAAAAACTCACAGCATCATCAGCAGAAGCCTTTGAAGGTCAATCCAAAATGACGGAACTCGTAAGCCAGGCTGTTGAAGAGGCTCAGAAATACCGGAAACAAACTGAACAGCTTAACAAAAATCTGGAAGCATTGAACCATGTTTATGGGAACATGCTCGGAGCTATGAACGTAAAAGGTTAATTCGAACATGGGAACTAAATACTGTCCGGAGGCACCCAGACAAAGAATGATCAGTTTGATGTACCTGGTTTTGACGGCCATGCTTGCACTCAATGTCGACAAGGCGGTTCTGGATGCTTTTGTGATGGTAAATCATAATTTCATACAGACCATCGAGAGTTCAATCGCTAAAAACCAGCGTGTCTACGATGAGTTTAGCAATGCCGCCAAAGAAAATCCAAAAAAAGCTGAAAAACTGAATCATGAAGTTCTGAAAGTGAAAGCAAGTTCCGATTCGCTTTATCGCTATATTCACTCTTTAAAGGAGTTAATTGTGAAAAAGGCCGATGGCCCGGACGGCAATGTGGACAACATTATTTCAAAGGATGATCTCAACTATGCGGTGGAATTAATGATTAATAAAAAGAATGGCCTGGCCTTGAAAAAAGCGATTGAAAAATACCGGAAATCCCTTATTTCGTTGGTTGACACCTCAAACACCGAACTTATCGCTTCAATCAATAAAAGCCTCGATACCTCTGCCCCGCCACCCACAGCAGGACAGACACCTTCGTGGGAATCGAGTAAATTCGAGGGGTATCCCTTGATAGCAGTGATTACACTGATGTCCAAGATACAAAGTGACATCCGTTTCGCCGAATCCGATGTGATCAATCACCTCTATGCACAGATTGATGCGGCATCATTTAAATTTAATAAACTTCAGGCGCAGGTAATTTCCAATTCGGATTATGTGCTTCAAGGCAATACCTATGAAGCCAAAGTTTTCCTTTCAGCTGTCGATACAACTGCCAGCCCGGTTATTCTTGTGGGTGGAACTACCCTTCCGATGGTTCCGGGAGAAAATGCCGGATTATACAAGGTTTCAGCCAGTAAAGAGGGAAAAGTGGAATTCCGGGGACAGATTAATTATAAGAACCCTTCGGGGATCATGGTTAATTACCCGTTCAAACACGAATATGAAGTCGCCAAACCGGCATGGACCGTTTCACCGACTAAAATGAATGTCCTTTACGCCGGACTGGCCAACCCGGTTTCAATTTCTGTTCCCGGTATTTCAGGGACAAATATCAAAGTTTCGATATCCAACGGTACAATAGAGCCCGGACAGGAGGGCAATTACCTGGTCAAACCGGAGAAAGTAGGCGTTAAATCGGTAATCACCATCAGCGCAATGATTGGGGGAACACTCAAAGAGATCGGCTCCACGCTGTTCCGCGTAAAGAAAGTTCCTGACCCGGTTGCATTTGTGGCAAACAAAACAGAAGGGGTGATCTCACGAAATGAGCTGGAAGCTCAGCAAGGGGTGCTGGCTAAAATACCCGATTTTGATTTTGAAATGAACTTTACCGTGACTTCATTTGTCGTTTCTACATCAAAAGCAGGCTTTATTATCGACAAGCCAACCAAAGGCAACCGCTTCTCCCAGGAGCAGCGTGACCTGATGAAAGGATTAAACCCGGGAAGCCGGCTGTATATTGAAAGCATTATAGTTAAGGGGGATGACGGCACAATACGTAATTTGCCTGCGATAAGTTTTAAAATTAATTAAAGATGAAAAAATTAGTCTTAATCATTACCTTAGTTTTGATCGGAGCTACCTCACAAAACCTGTTGAAAGCTCAGGTCATCGATGGTCTCTTCGCTAAAAAGACAACTATAGACCGAAAACCTGCGCCGCTGCCGGTAATCAGGGAATCAGATGTCATCTGGTCAAAAACCGTTTGGCGTATCATTGACTTTCGCGAAAAAGCAAACCAGCACTTTTATTATCCTACCCGGGACATCCAAGGCCGGAATAATTTGGTCAATATTCTTTTAAAAGGGATTGAAGACAAGCGAATTACCGCCTTTGACGCCACCTTGACCGATAATGAGTTTAAGGAACCAATCAGCTATAACCAGGTTAAACAGCAATTTGGAGACTCCGTAAGACATATTAAAGTGACCGATCTGAATACCGGAAACGATCGAGATTCCACGATCCAGTCCGAAATACCTGTACGTGATGTGAAACAGCTCGAAGTTAAGGAGGTGTGGTATTTTGACAAACAAAAATCAACACTACAGGTCAGAATTCTTGGAATTTGCCCGATTCGCGTCTATAAAAAAGATCCAAAGGACAGTACCTATGTCCGCAAAAGACTTTTCTGGGTCTATTACCCCGAAATAAGACCAATCCTTGCAAAACAGGAAACACTTAATGAATTTAATGAAGCCAGGGGTTTAAGCTTCGATGACATATTCATTACCCGTAAATTCGATGGCTATATTGTCAAAGAAGAAAATGCGTATAACAACAGATCAATTGAGGAATATGCTTCAGGAGAATACGCGTTCAAAGAATCTGAACGGATCAAAAACTCTATCTTCGATTACGAACAGGATCTTTGGGAATACTAAGGGTGCCGTTTGAAATTTAAAGAGGTTGTCTAAACGTTAAGGCAACCTCTTTTTTTGTGCAATACTGATTCGAAGCGCAATAGTATTTTTCACTCAACCCGAAAGCCTGTACATAGTTCCTCTGAGCTTCCCGCCCGGAAGCCGGACAACAATCCGGAAAAATCCAGCCAAACAATCAGAGGAATGGCATACTCTTGCTCCTAACAATTGCAGGATGTTAATTGGTCCTTTGATTTGCTATGCACCCGGCCATCAGAACCGTCCACTGATTATGACATAATGCAGGAAAGCTGAAAGAGAACCTGAACCCTTCCATAGTCATCCGGATTATTATTCTAAATCAGACTCCAATTGAATCCGTTAAATTTTCCAGGTGCAGAATATAATGACCGTATACCGGGTTGTTAAATTTTGATTTGTGAGGATCTTACCTCCGACAAGAGCCCCTCTATTTCCCATCCGTAATTCATGAACAGGGTTTTTGCTGCCTGTTATTGGACTTTAATGGATGAGAAAAAAGTTTCCAAAAAAAATAATTTATCCCAAAGGTAGGGTAAAAGGGATTTGAAGCGGTAACAAGATAAACAATTAACATAGCCGTTTTGAATTCCTTACCAAATACTGTCGCCGGAACTTTTTATCCTCAAAATAAGAGGAGAGTAAAAGCCAAATATCCATTAAATGCAAATTACAGTTTAGTCTCCCAATTGGAATTAATCTGGCTTCCTCGTGAGTCTGCCTGTAGGAATTAAGAAACAGACAGGATCTGACAGCGTGGAATGGATGGATGAAACTTAATCGACATTGCATATATCAAACTAAATATCAAGCCATTACATATAAATCGGAAAGAAATAAGAAAATTAAGAAACCACACAACAATTTACAAAACTAATAAATTGGTTCACAGAAAAAGACCATTTATACCGAATTATGGAATTACCATAATATATAGTGCTTAATTATTAATACTTAACTTATTATGAACTGCCTAAAATCCGCCGATCAGACTGCGCATTTCCCATAATGGGTGCTTCCTGAGAATAGCGCGATACTGCCGTTTATTCCAACATTCTTTTAAAAAACGACGTTTAATTCTGCTATTTCTCTGAATATCACCATGTGTGATAGAGGAGGTTTGTAACCTCTTATTTTTATTTTTTCTTTTAATTTAAATTAAAGAGTTTTTTAATTCCATTATTAATTAAAAACAAAAAAAATGAAAAAAATCATTTTGGGCGTAATGATGGTCGCCCTTATTATTACATCATGTAATAAGTATGCGAACGACTTTCAGGCACTGAAAGATCAGATCGCAGCACTTGCAACCCAGGTTACCGGTGTAACAACGCTGGAGACCACGATTGCCTCCCAAACAGCCACAATCGCGGCTCTCCAGACAGCTATCAATGCTTTGCCAACAGCCTCTGCACAGGCGGCTCAGTTTGCTTCTATTTCCGCCGCGTTGTCAACGATTCAGGGCAATATTAACACAATCTCAGGCGTTCTTAATAGTGTTGCAACAACAGGAACAGCCAATGCAACTGCTCTGGCAACATTGCAAACAACACTGAATGGCGTTGTTACTGCCAAAACCCAAGCTGACGCAGCGTTGAATGCCGCTTTGGCAACAATGCAAACAGCTTTGCAGAATGCTATTGCAGCAGGAACCACTACCAATGCCTCGAATATTACTGCTGCACAGACAGCTATTCTTGCCAAGATCACTGCCAGCAGTATGGCTACCGATGCTAATGTAAATGAACAAATTACTGCAGCTCAAAATGCCCTTCAAACAGTTATCAACTCAGGTTTGTCGGCAACCAATGCAAATGTAAATACTCAGGTTTCCGCTGCCCAGGCAGCACTGACCAGCCTGATTAATACTCAGCTTGCAGCGGTCCAGGCATCACTTACGGCTTCCATAGCTGCCGGAACTTCTGCTACAAATGCACATACGGATGCTGATATTGCTACCCTTACCTCTGTCCTTAATGCCGGTTTAGTAGGTGTTAATGGAAACATTGGCGCTCTTAGCACACAAGTTACAAATGCTCAGGCAGCCATTCTGGCACTCATTACCAGTTCAAGTGCAAACATTAATTCCAATCTTGCTGCTGCACAACTTGCCCTTAGCAACCTTGTAAGCTCATCGGCCACTGCAACACAAAACAGTATTAATGGAACAATCGGTGCTCTTCAGACTGCCCTCACCATTCTGATCAATGCAGGTAACGCCTCCACAATTGCACAAATCCAGGCTACCCAGCTTGCTATAATTGGAGGTGCTCCAAGCCCAGCATTAACCATCAATGGTTTGAATCTGGCATTAGGTCAGGCTCAGGCTGAAATTCTGCTGTTATTGAATTCAGCAGCTATGTTTAACGGTGATGTTACTATTCAAAGTGACGCAGACGTTACTTATTTCTTAGGCAAAATCAACCAGATGGGTATCGTTAATGGTAACGTTTCGGTTAACACTAAAAACGTGACTAACATTACAGGCTTAAACACCATTTTAGGCAATATCGGAGCAGTCATTGGTGTAAATGCTTCTACCTACTCAATTACAGTAACCGATGTCCTATTTTGGGTATCCGATGTAGTTCTCAATACTGTTCCGGGCGCAGGTCACTGGGTTTGGATTGCTGATAAAGCCGGTGATAATCTAAAGATGAATAACCTGACCTCAGTCAGAGGTGATTATACCGTTATGGGTGCTGACATTGCTGATTTAGCTCTTGCAACTGTGGGTGGTACTGTTACGTTGAACTACCCGGGCAAATACGAAGCCATCCTATTGTCTCAGGTTGGTGGCAACCTGATCCTTGTTGATCAGCCATCAAATGCTACAACAACAATCAACTTTCCGATAGTTACCGTTGACGCTGCACATTTTGTAGGAAACGGTCTGCCAGGTGGTTATCTTGCTCCAACTGTACCTACTACAACTACAGTTGCTTTCAATTCAACTGCCACTACTTCCATTAATTTTGGCCTTGCAACCGGTGCTCAGATCAATACCCTTACCGCAGATTATGCAACAAATATAGTAATTGGAACCCTTGGTATTAATGCCGGTGGTTTAACTATCGTTGCACCTGTAGCAACCTGGGTTACACTTGCTGCAACTTCATCAGCCGGTGTTGTTACTATTGCAACAGGTACTTCTGCATTAACAGGAACTGCAACTACAGTTGATTTATCTAAACTGGTAACTTCAGGTCCTTTAACAGTATGGGCTGCACCTACAGCTAACGTTAAACTGGATGCCTTCAATTCAACCTCTTCTGTTGACCTTGAAGGTCCGCTTACCGTTACTATTCCTGTATGGCTTGGCCAACCGGGTGCTTCTTTGAATTCCCCAATGACACAAACACTTACATTACCTATGTATCGCTGGTGGAGTGTTACAGCACCACTTACAATACCATCCGGTGCTAATCTGGCTGCACTTAAATACCTGACTTTAGGCAACGTACTGGAAAATGTCGATCTCGGCGCCTATTCTTTGACCTTGCTTACAGCTAATGTTACCGGTGCTGCATTTGGTGATGCTACGAAATGGGCTACCCTTACCACACATGCTCCTGGCGTTACAACTTTGGGTGATGCTCATCTGACCTCTTTGACATTAGGTGGTATGATGAATACAGTAAATCTTACATCTCTTCCACTGTTGACTTCATTCACCACTTCAGGTGTGATCAATACCTTGATATTGGATAACGCTGCCATTATCACTGGTCTTAACTTAGGTCACAGTGCATTTGTGGGAGCAGTAGGCTTTGGCGGTCCTGGTTCTGATTTATGGATCACAAACAACGCTAAACTTACCAGTGTAACCTCTTCAACTGACTGGATGCATACCCTTAAAATTACAGGCAACACGGTATTGGCTCATTTCAACCTCAGTTCTTATGTTACAGACATTTTCTCCGGAAGTGTTCAAATCTGGATTGATGCTCCTGCAACAATGGGTTCCTACACGGCCAGTGTACCTCCTATTTCAGCAGGAAATCCAGGAATTCAGGCAATTATCAAGTCTGATGACATTATGACTCTGAAACATTACCTGACTAATGTGATCAATGATATCCATATTACTCCAACGATATTTACGATCAACATTGGTGTTCCGGTTTCAACAACTCTTACTACTGTAATGACTGCTGATGCTGCTGTATGGTCAACATTATACAGTTACACCAATTTAGTAACAGGTGGTCCTATCACCACTCCTGATGAATTAAGCCTTGTTGTTGCTCAATAATCATTGACCTCAATAATTGCATTTTAAAAAGCCCTCCGTAGAGGGCTTTTTTTTTAATACCAGGTGATTTAGGAAAACAAGGTTCTGATCATTTTTTCAACGCGATCGATCTGGTGGATCTTAATATCAAAGCGCTTGAAGTCTACCCCTTTATTGTATTTGGACAGGTAAATCTCTTTAAAACCAAGTTTCTGCGCCTCCGCGATTCGTTGTTCGATGCGGTTCACAGGCCGGATTTCCCCTGTGAGCCCAACCTCGCCGGCAAAAGCCAGCTGCTTATCTATGGCAACATCAAAATTGGAGGAGAGAATGGCGGCAATAACAGCCAGATCCATCGCCGGATCATCGACGCGAAGCCCCCCTGCAATATTCAAAAAAACATCCTTGGTCATCAATTTGAATCCGGCCCTCTTTTCGAGTACCGCGAGCAACATATTCATCCTCCGCAGGTCAAATCCTGTGGCCGAACGTTGCGGATTACCATAGGCCGCTGAACTTACCAGCGCCTGAACTTCGATCAGGAAGGAACGCATCCCCTCCATAGTGGCCGCCGTGGCTGTACCGCTCAATCCATCGTTGTGTGAGGAGAGAAGCATTTCTGAAGGGTTAATCACTTCATGCAACCCATCCTGCCTCATTTCAAAAATTCCGAGCTCGGATGTCGATCCAAAACGATTCTTAACCGAACGTAGTATGCGGAAAAGGTAGTTCCGGTCACCCTCAAATTGTAAAACCGTATCGACAATATGCTCGAGCACTTTAGGTCCAGCCAGACTTCCCTCCTTATTAATATGTCCAATCAACAATACGGCAATCTGTTTTAACTTTGCAACCTTCATAATCCCCACGGTGCATTCACGGATTTGTGTAACACTGCCAGGCGAGGATTCTGCAAGTTCGGTAGCTACTGTCTGAATTGAATCGATGATTACGAGATCTGGTTTTTCACTTTCCATGTGGGAAAGAATATTCTCCAGAGAAGTCTCACACAAAAATAAACAGGTATTTTGATTCCCATTCAGCCTATTGGCCCTCATTTTTAGCTGTTGAAGGCTCTCCTCCCCTGAGATGTATAACACTTTGAGATGTGACAGGTTCAGGGCGATCTGAAGAACAAGGGTCGATTTCCCGATTCCGGGTTCCCCTCCAAGGAGGATCATTCCACCCGGAACCAGGCCCCCACCGGTTACCCGATCGAATTCGACATTTCCTGTTACAAAGCGCTCTTGCTGATTCAGATCAATTTCAGAGAGGAGAAGCGGCTTCATATCCACCTTCGTCTGAGCTGCCTGACCAGACTTCCGCTCGGTAACGATCTCTTCCAAAACAGTATTCCATTCGCCGCACGCATTACATTTTCCGACCCACTTTGGCGACTGAGCGCCACAGCTCTGACAAACGTAGATGGTTTTTGATTTTGACATGGGTTAATGAGTTAGAATTAATCCTTATTTTAAAAACCGATGGTAAACCCTGATAATTAACAGGAGTCATAGAAAAGCCGAAGACCCAAATCACCACGGAACAACGGCCTTAATCCGTTAACCCGATATAACACTTTTATACCATAACTCAGGGAACTAGCAGCATCAGCCTATAATCCATTACTGCTTTTCAGGTCCCTTTTAATCCTTTAGGAATCCTATCGGCCATTCACACCAGCCTGTTTGTCTCGGTATCAGGAAATATAATCCGGGGTTTGAAAAGTTTCGCCTCTTCAAAATCCATGGAGGCATAAGAAACGATAATAATAATGTCACCTACAGCTACCTTGCGTGCAGCCGGACCATTCAGCACAATTTCACCTGTACCTCGTTCGCCGCGAATCACATAAGTATCGAGCCGTTCCCCATTATTTACATTAACTACCTGAACTTTTTCATTTTCAATCAGATTAGCGGCAATCATCAGCTCTTCATCAATGGTAATACTTCCAACATACTGAAGATCTGCGCCTGTAACGGTAACACGATGTATTTTTGATTTACAAACTTCTATAAACATTTTATTGAACGTTGATGTTAAAAAATCAGGTTGTCGATCAGGCGGACTTTCCCGGCCTGAACAGCAATACAACCCACCTTAATTCCTGGATCATTCCAGTTTTGAACTGGCACTAAAGTACTCTCGTCGACTATTTCAAAATACTCAACTTTTAAAAGAGCGCTTAAATTAATCGTGTTTATAACAGACTCTTTTAATTCGGCCACCGAAAGGTTTGACAAATTTTCTTTGGCTTCCTTTAACGTCCTGTAAATAATCGGGGCGCATTCCCGGTAAACAGGCAATAGCAGTTTATTCCGGGAACTCATGGCCAAACCATCCTCTTCCCGGACAATCTCGCAGGGCATAATTTCAATGGGTAGTTTCAATTGGAAGACCAGATTCTTAATGATGGCCAGCTGTTGAAAATCCTTTCTCCCAAAAAAGGCCCTGTCGGGCTGAACGATTTCAAAAAGCTTACTGACTACCTGCGCTACCCCGTTGAAATGACCAGGCCGGAATTCCCCTTCCATGACCGATTCCAGGTTTCCAAATTCAAATTTACGTGTGTCAGGCACCGGATAAATCTCTTCCGCTGAAGGCGCAAACACATAATCGCACCGTTGTGTTGCAAGCTTTTCCAGATCCATTTCCAGTGTCCTGGGATAATTGACCAGATCGTTGGGATCATTAAACTGAGTAGGGTTAACAAAGATTGAGACAACAACAATATCGGTCATCTCTCCGGCCTGACTGACAAGCGATAAATGCCCTTCATGCAGTGCCCCCATTGTTGGAACGAATCCAATCTTGAACCCCCGTTGCTGCTCTTTTTTCAGAGCGGTCTGTAATGTTGAAGTAGATGTATAGAGCTTCATTGATTTTGAGAAACAAAGTGCAAAGTAACAAAATATCTGAACACAAATATAGGGACTCGTCAGTTGATGAATAATACAATCAAACAAATGATTGAATATTCAGTATTTTTTATATATTTTTGCAAAATATTTAAGTTGTGGTAATGGAAAGAATGAAGGTTTTATTTATCTCGCAGGAAATCGCTCCGTACTTACCTGAATCGGAGATTTCTGAGATCGGGAGGTACCTTCCGCAAGGCATTCAGGAACGAGGGAAAGAGATCCGCACATTTATGCCGCGCTTTGGATGTGTTAATGAAAGAAGAAACCAGCTTCACGAGGTAATCAGGCTTTCGGGCATGAATCTTGTCATTAACGATAATGACCACCCGCTAATTATTAAAGTTGCTTCCATCCAGGCTGCACGCATGCAGGTCTATTTCATTGATAATGAAGACTATTTTCAGCGCAAATTTGCAACAGCCAATGATGAGGGGATTGAGTTCGATGATAATGACGAACGGGCTATTTTCTTTGCAAGGGGTGTGCTGGAAACGGTTATTAAACTAAGGTGGTCTCCTGACATTATTCATTGCCATGGCTGGTTCACCGGTATGGTTCCCTTATTTGTAAAGAAAACGTATAAAGATAATCCGCTGTTTGCAAATGCCAAAATAATCTATTCGGTCTATAACGATCAGTTTAATAGTCCTTTGAATAGCAGCATGGCCGCCAAAATTGCTGAAGACGGAATAAATATTGATGAAATCTCTATCATCAACCAGCCCACCTACGTTAATTTAAGCAAGTTGGCCATTGATTATTCGGATGCTACTATAAAGGGCAGCGAACTTATCAATAGCGATCTCGAGACTTATATGAAGTCCTCAAAGAAGCCATTTCTTGATTTTCAATCCAAGGAGAGTTACATCGATTCGTATTTCGATTTTTACAACACTTTTTAATACTTCAGCTTGGCAAATAAAATACTCTTACTGGTAATTCTTGTTATTGGGTATCTCTCATTCTTTACTTCGTGTGCAAATATGGGTATGCCATCCGGAGGATTGAAAGATTCAATACCCCCTGTTGTACTATTCAGTGCGCCAACGTTTAACCAGATTAATTTTACAGACCAGAAAGTAAAGCTTACTTTCGATGAATACATCGTTATAGAGGGGCTTCACGAAAAATTTACAGTATCGCCTCCCACTACCAAACACCCGATATTCAAAACCAAAGGGAAGTCCCTGATTATTGATCTCAACGAGAAACTAAAGCCGAATACAACTTATTCGCTTGATTTTAAAGATGGTATTGCAGATAATAATGAAAAAAATCCATTGCGCAATTTCAGGCTTGCTTTTTCCACCGGACCAAAATTCGACTCTCTCAGGATTGTTGGATTTCTCAAAGATGCCTTTACCCTTGAGCCGGTCCCTAACGCCTACGTCTTACTTTACCGTGGCCGCTCAGATACCCTTGTTACCACTACAATACCGGATTTTGTTGCCAAGACCGATAAACAAGGTTTCTTTGCCGTAACAAATCTGCCTGCCGATACTTTTCAGGTCTACGGCCTTATCGATGCCGGAGCAAATTTAAAATACAAACCGGGAATTGACTCAATTGCTTTTCTCGACAAGCGAATAGTCCCTTCGGCCCGCTACTATCCGGCCAACGACACGACCTATCTGGCTAAAGATACACTATTAGTCCTGGGCAGGACTAAATTCTCCCCGGACCCTTTGTACCTCCTCAGTTTTGGAGAGGAATATTTTTCGTTGCGATTTGACAAGTATCTACATCCTACCCGAAAAATAGTAGATCTTACATTCACTCAATCTGTTGCCGATACATTTAATATCGAACCCATTAATTTTAAGGCAAAAAAAGGGTGGTCTTATATTGAAATGTCACCAAAATCAGATTCTGTCAGGATCTGGCTTACTGATTCAATGAACTATAAAAAAGACACCCTAATCTTCAAGGTAACCTATGTGCAGCAAGATAGTCTGAAGGAATATTACGCAAAAAACGATACGATACGGCTCTATTTTACCGATGTTGTCCAAACAAATAAGAACAAGCATAAAGAGCGACATAAAATTGAGAAAGAATCCAAAACTATTGGGCTCAACACGAATATTAGAACCGGATTTGACATTTACAATAAACTGATCATAGAATCACCGGAGCCTATTGCCAGGTTTGATTACACTAAAATTTCACTTTTCGAAAAACAGGATACTACCTTTAAACAGGTGAAATACAAAATTAAGGCAGATTCGATCAATAAACGGCGATTTAAGCTGAACTATCCCTGGAAATTTGCAACCAGTTACAAAATAATCATAGATTCTGCGGCAATAAAAACAATTTATCAATTAGACTCAAAGGGATTCAAGCAGGAATTTAAAACCCAGGAAGAGGAGCATTACGGTAAAATCATTCTCAACATGAAGAATATCACCGTTCCAACCATTATACAACTTCTTAACGACGATAAAAAAGAGACAATTGTTCAAGCCATTCCACTGTCCAAGGATGGGGAGATCACTTTTAAATTCCTGGAACCCAAAAAATACCTGATCAAGGCGATATTCGACCGAAATAATAACAAGAAGTGGGACATAGGAGACCTGAAAAAGGGGATTCCGCCGGAACAGGTGATGTATTACCTTAGTGTGGTGAAAGTGCGTTCCAACTGGGATATTAAAGACGACTGGACTTTGCCCTCACAACCTTTGTACAACAAAAAAATTGTTGATGAAGAGCTTGAAGCGCAAAGACTCAAAGATAAATTAAAGAAGCGCAAAAAGAACACTGCATTCTAATCAATTAAATCACAATGTTTTTGCTTCAGGTTGAGCCGGTTAGGTATCTTCGGCCTTTATTTAAGATGCCCTCACTAATTTGAATAAAACTATGGCAACCTTACGACGTTTGAAAAAAGAGATTGAGTTCCTCTCTTCACAGCTTATTGGTGATTGTATCGACTTCCTCGAAACTTACGAGGACAAAAAGGACACCACTTTATTGTCGATTATAGAAGAGGCGGTTTTATTAAATAATACTATGATGGACAGGGCCTGTCATCCTGTGGAGAAAGGAGATCCCAGGCTGGTTAAACAGCATTATAAGCTATTGAAAACCGATTTTATCAAGGGTCTCGACCAGGTTTACGGAAAACTCGAAAGTTTGATTAAAAAATAATCATATACAATCAGAAAGCCCTGACACGGTTTGGAATCCTGTCAGGGCTAAGTATAATCCTTCCATCAGTGGAAACCTGTCAGGACCATGTTTTATCCCCCCATCAGGGTATGCTGAATCAATATTTTAAAACCTATTCCGATCAGTATAATACCCCCCAATAGTTCGACTTTCGGTCCGAAAGAGTGTCCAACATCTTTTCCAATCCGTATACCCAGCATTGCAAAAAAGAAAGTAACAGCCCCGATAATAATTGCGCCTCCGAAAATATTGCCGGTAGAAGCCATGGCATACGAAAATCCGACTACCAGTGCGTCGATACTTGTGGCAATGGACAGAGTAATAATATGTTTCCATGAATATATATCTGACAATTTGCCCTGCTTTTCATCTTGAAACCGTTGCAGGATCATTTTCCCCCCGAGGAAGAAGAGCAGAAAGAAGGCAATCCAATGGTCAATTTGCTCAACATATTCACGGATTTCCGAACCCATATACCACCCAAACAAGGGCAATAATCCCTGAAAAAAAGCAAATGAAAATGAGATTTTTGCAGCATGCCTGAATGAGATTTTCTGCTCTGCCAATCCGCATCCTACCGACACCGCAAAACTATCCATCGACAGGCCTATGGAAAGAATGATAATGGTTAGAAAATCCATGGTTAATTTTGAGCCGCAAAGGTAAATTAATTCACCTTCTCTTTTCTGGCGGTAGCCAAAACCATTTTCATCTCCACTTTACTCCCAATTTGCAGAACATCAACCAAAGATTGTACAGCTATGGCATTATCGCAACGCACGATAGCGTGAATTTCGCTATTTTCCTTTTTTTGCTGGCGAAGGGCAGGTTCAATTTCCAGAAACTGGACCTGCTTATTATTGATGTAATACTTTAAATCTTTGGTAATGGAAATTGCCAGCTCCTTTGGCGGTTTATTCATCGATTGAGTCTGATTAGCCTGAGGAAGCATCAGTTTGATTGTTCCAGGGGTAATCATGGTTGATGCAATCAGGAAAAACAGCATCAAAAAAAACATAATATCACTAAACGAATTTGAGAATATCTCAAAGGCATGTTTCCTTGAATTTCTGAAATTCATTGTTAATTGTTATTAATCAGATCAATAAACCGGACACTTTGCAACTCCCATCGTTGAACCAGTTTGTCAACCCTGTTATTCAGATAGTGATAACCCACAAAAGCAATGATCCCGATACTGAGACCCACCCCAGAGGTGATCAGCTTTTCATACAATCCCCCGGAAATCAACGAGATACTGATATTGTCCGCCAAAGAGATGTTGTAAAATATTTTAATTACCCCTGCGATTGTGCCAATAAAGCCCATCATTGGAGCCACACCGGCAATTACCCCCAGGAAATACAAATTTCCCTCATATTTATAAACCTCAAGTTTGCCTTCCATCTCCATTTGTTCATGGATATCACGAAGCGGTTTACCTAAATTCTGTATCCCTTTTTTTAATATCCGCGATTCAGAGCTGTTCGTGGCTGAACATAGCGCCACTGCAGCATCAATTTTGCCCTCTTTGACAAGATCCTTTAACCGTTCAAAAAAATCTGCCCCTGCCCTTTTCTGATTATATAAATAAAAAAACCGGTCAAAGAAAATGTATACGGAAATGATTGAAAGCAGGAATAGAGGGACCATCAACCATCCACCTTTCATCAGAAGATCCAGGTATGAAACTTCAGCCGCAATTTGAAATAGAAAGATCATTAAAAAAGCTATTAGTAAATTTTTAAAACCACCCAGGCCAGATCAATTATTAAAAATTATCATCTGAATGACTAAACTATGGTGTGCCAAATATCGGCAATTTATTCGAAATAAAAAATAAGCCCTATAATCTCAAACCCGGGAAAACATCCTTCATCCTTTCGGCAACCGGCTACAAATTAGTCTATTTTCCCCTAATATCCGGTCTCGCGCAGCCAAACCGCTACCGAAAGAGAAAGGCACCATCCGTTAAAAAATATACTTACTATTTCATTATCATGTATTTAACAAATATGAGTTAAATCATTCTTATTTTATTGGAATTTTTGTCTCAAAATTTCTAATATCCAAATTTATTGCCGAATTTTGCAGAAAATTTAATAATCGACCAATACGTCAGGAGCGCCATGATTTGGTAATTACCAGGCAGGCATTAAAATATTTTTCTCACTCAACCCGCTCACATAGGAATCCGGAAAGTCCTTTACAAACAAAATATTTACCCATGAACCACAAATTACAAATAAGAGATGTCACATTGAGGGATGGACAACAGTCCCTTTTTGCTACTCGCATGAAACAATCACAGATCGAGCGTGTTTTGCCCATTTACAAGGAAGCAGGATTTTACGCACTTGAAGTATGGGGAGGCGCTGTTCCCGATTCGATAATGCGTTTTCTCAATGAAGATCCCTGGGAAAGGCTGGAAAAAATCAAGGCTGAAATTGGAAATATCTCCCATCTCACCGCACTTTCCAGAGGCCGCAATCTTTTTGGCTACAACCCCTATCCTGAAGAGGTAATTGAAGGGTTTAACCGTAATGCAGTTCAATCAGGGATATCGATCATGCGGATTTTCGATGCACTGAATGATACGAGCAACATTAAATCGACCATCAAATATGTAAAAGAAAATGGTGGCTTGGCCGATTGTGTGGTTTGCTACACGGTTGATCCAAAATTTACCCGGAAGGAGCGATTTTTGGCCACATTAAAAGGTAAGCCACTCCCCAGGGCGATTTTTACCAATGAATATTTTGTCAATATGGCAAAAGAACTCGAAGCCATGGGCGCTGATATGATTACATTGAAGGATATGGCCGGTTTGGTTCCGCCTCACCGGGTGAGTCAAATCATCTCTTCGTTCAAAAAACAGCTTAAAATTCCGGTCGATTTTCACACCCACTGTACCCCCGGATTTGGATTGGCTTCCGCCCTGGCAGCCATCGTGGCGGGAGTCGATATACTGGATACGGCGATGCTCAATTTTGCGGGAGGTCCTGCGGCACCTGCATTTGAACTAATACAGATTTTCTGCACCAAATTAGGGATAGAAACCGGAATAAATCTCGATGCGATCGTTAGAATTAATAAAATTCTGAAAGATATCCGGCTGGAAATGGGAGATATAGACAGTTACAAGATATTTCCTATCGAATTTGACATCACCAGGGATCAGTTACCGGCCCATATCGACAAATTGTTTGATTATGCCATAAAATATGCCAAGTCAGATAATGAAGAGGCTTTGCTGGATACCTGCGGTCAAATTGAAAAATACTTTAATTTTCCTGATCCCGATGAGAAAGTAAAATTTGCCGAAGTTCCGGGCGGGATGTATACCAATATGTTATCCCAGTTAAAACAGTTAAAACAGGAAGATTTGTTACCACGTGTGCTGGAAGTGATTCCAACGGTACGTCTGGCTGCCGGTTGTCCCCCTTTGGTAACCCCTACCAGTCAGATCGTAGGTGCACAGGCTGTAAACTGCGTTATTGACGAAAAAAACGGGAAACCGTTTTACACCAATAATTCCAATCAGTTTGTAAACCTTGTCAAGGGATCGTACGGAAAGACCCCCATCCCTGTTGATCCCGATTTCCGAGAGAAGATCGCAGGAATTCGTACAGAAGTTCCATTCAACACCGCAAATTACGAAAAACAGCCCAATCCCTTCTTCCCCAAATATGGAGAGAATGTGCAACTTGCTTCCAATGAAAAAGAGGAGTTGCTACTTGAGTTGTTTCCTACGGTCGCCACTAAATTTCTAAATGACCGGATTGAGCGGATTTATGGTCAGCCTCTGAAGGAAGCGGAAACAAAAAAGCAACAAGCTTATGAAGCAGAAGCAGAGAAATATAATGCGTTGTCGGATGAAGAGAAGCAGGAAAGACTCATTGACGGCCTTTACCACTGGAATTAATTAGTTATCCGATGAGGTTCAGTTCGATAAATAAAAATGTATTACAATTAGCCGCCAGCAACTGGCAGATGGCTAACGGTGCTGGTAATCTGGAAACCGGTAAATGGATGCTTACAACAGGTTGTTTACAAACCTCAGCCGGGAGAAAACTGCTTAACTCTAAGCCGGGCAAGGTAAAACAACCTAAAAAATTAAGCCCTAACCGTCCATAGAGAAATCTCCTTGAAAAGAATAAACCCCGAAAGTTTTGAAGCTCTCGGGGTTTTTCGTAATAACCGGTTCGGTTTTATATGCTGGATTGATATTACATCATTCCACCCATACCTCCGCCCATTCCGCCCGGAGGCATCATTGCGGGTTTATCTTCTTTCTCTTCAACAAGCACACACTCGGTGGTCAGGAACATTCCTGCAATTGAGGCAGCATTCTCAAGGGCCACACGGGTAACCTTGGCAGGATCAATTACACCTGATTCGAAAAGATTCTGGAAAACGTCAAGGCGTGCGTTATAACCGTAATCGTCCTTTCCTTCCTTTATTTTTTGAACAATAACTGCACCTTCGAGTCCTGCATTGAAAACAATCTGACGTGTAGGTTCTTCGATAGCTCGTTTGACAATCTCGATACCTGTGGTTTCATCTTCATTGTCGCCCTGCAAACCTTCAAGAACAGCAATAGCCCTCAGGTAGGCAACACCACCTCCGGGAACAATACCCTCTTCAACGGCTGCACGGGTTGCATGCAGCGCATCATCAACACGGTCCTTCTTTTCCTTCATCTCAACTTCCGAAGAAGCACCAACATAAAGAACTGCAACTCCGCCAGAAAGTTTTGCAAGACGTTCCTGCAATTTTTCACGGTCGTAATCTGAGGTTGTTGTTTCGATCTGTTTTTTGATCTGCGCCACACGTGCGGCAATATTTTCCACATCACCTGCACCATTGACAATGGTTGTGGTATCCTTGTTAACCGTTAATTTTTCGGCACGGCCTAACATTTCAAGGGTTGTATCTTCAAGTTTCATCCCTTTTTCTTCGGTAATCACAGTACCACCTGTAAGAATGGCAAGGTCTTCCAGCATCTCTTTACGACGATCGCCAAATCCCGGAGCCTTAACAGCACAAACTTTTAAGCCGGCGCGAAGACGATTTACAACCAATGTAGCGAGAGCTTCACCTTCAATATCTTCAGAAATAATCATCAAAGCACGTCCTGACTGGTGGGTCGCCTCAAGAATTGGAACAAGTTCTTTCATTGAACCGATTTTCTTATCATGAATAAGAATAAAAGGGTTCTCCATTTCGGTAGACATCTTTTCAGTATCGGTTACGAAATAGGGAGAAATATACCCGCGATCGAACTGCATACCTTCAACAAGATCAACATAAGTTTCGGTGCCTTTGGCTTCTTCTACCGTGATAACCCCTTCTTTGTGAACCTTTTCCATCGCATCAGCGATTAATTTACCGATTTCAGCGTCATTGTTGGCAGCAATACGGGCAACCTGTTCAATTTTGCTGTAATCATCACCCACGGTTTTGGACTGAGCCTTGATACTTTCAACAACTTTGAGAACCGCTTTGTCAATACCACGTTTCAGATCCATAGGATTGGCACCTGCAGTCACGTTTTTCAACCCAACATTGATAATTGACTGAGCCAGAACTGTGGCAGTGGTAGTACCGTCACCTGCATCGTCACTGGTTTTTGAAGCCACTTCCTTAACCAGGTGAGCACCCATATTTGCATAAGCATCAGAAAGTTCAATTTCCTTTGCAACTGATACACCATCCTTGGTGACCTGAGGGGCACCAAATTTCTTTTCGATAATCACATTACGACCTTTGGGACCCAAAGTCACCTTAACGGCGTCAGCAAGTTGGTCAACCCCTTTTTTAAGCCGTTCCCGGGCTTCGATATTAAATTTAATCTCTTTTGCCATTGTTTGATTTGTTTAAAAAATGATCAATAATTTTAGTCCATTAAGCGATAAAAAGAACATCGGATTGCGAAATCAACAGATAGTCGTTGCCATCAAGGGTGAGTTCGGTTCCAGAATACTTTCCGTAAAAAACGGTATCGCCAACTTTAACTTCCATCGTTTCGTCCTTTTTCGCGATTCCCACAAGTACAACTTTACCTGCAAGTGGTTTTTCTTTTGCCGAGTCAGGAATAATAATGCCACCCGCTGTTTTTGTAATTGCTTGCTGCGGCTCTACCAATACTTTGCCGGCAAGGATTTTTCCTTTAAGTTCTGCCATTTCGAATTTTTATTTATAATTAGACACTAGTTTTTCTTGTAATCTGTAGTATAGCAGAAAATATGCCAAATCGGGTTAATGCAATTTTTGTCCCATTCTCAGGACATTATTACACCTATCCCTGGGAGAAAAACAGGAAAAAACATCTAAAATGCTGTATTTCAAATGTCTTAACGGCCAATGCCTTTGTCATGAATTTATGCCAATATGGCATTGACTGAAATATTAGACAGGTAACAACACAAAAGCCCGGTTCATCAAAAGATAAAACGGGCTTTGTGAGTACTATCCTGGAAGGTAATTTAACTCAAAGTGAAACCAGAACAAACAATCAGCCACTGCGCCGGATAAGAAAAGCAGACCTATTTCGTTGAATCCCTAACTGCCTGAGGGAAATTAGGAACCTGACTTGGATCCTGAACATGCTGAATCTGCTCATCAATGGCCGATTTTTGCATCTCGCCTTTCCGTGGAAGAAACGCTGTAGAGGTAATGGACAAGACCACCAGTGCGATTGCCAGAATCCAGGTTGCTTTCTCGAGGAAATCTGTGGTGCGACGAACGCCCATCACCTGATTCGAACTGGAAAATGAAGAAGCTAATCCGCCACCTTTGGAGTTCTGAACCAATACCAACAATACCAGTAAGGCACAAACAATAAAAATTATAACAATAATAAATGCGTACATTGGGTTACTTATTAATCAGATTTGTAATTTCTTCAATTTGTCGCGCAAAATAAGCATTTTTTTCGGGATATTTCAAACTTAATTTTTCAAACGCATTAATTGCCTTTTTATATAACCCCTGATTCATGTATATACGCGCCAAAGTTTCGGTGATAAATTCTTCCTTTTCACCAGTCATTTCCGGTTGCTCATCGGTTATTTTATCTGCTCCCAACTTTTCGGCCTGCCTGATGCTGAATGCAGGATTATCCTTAATAAAGCGATCGATCAGATCTACCTTTTGTTCCTGTTGTTCCCCTTTCCGTTTCCTGCTACTCAGGTGACTGATATCCCTAGCAAGTTCATCAAGCGGTTTTTCCATGTCACCATCACTCTCTTCGAGCTTATAGGAGGTGTCGTGAAGCTCGAAATTCAGTAAATCATCATACCCGGGTTCTGTATGAATAATTAAAGATGCCTCCGAATGTTCCGTATTATTTTGGGTCTGGTCAGCCTCATCCGAAAACTCAATGATTGGTATATCCTGGCTGGCAGATGGATGACTGAGATCCTTTATTCCCTGTCTGACAAGTCCCGGATTTAAAAGGTGATACAGAATAGTGCGGTCAGTGACGTAGGCCGAACATGTTTTTAACTGCCCAGAAAACCGGAAGTTATGTTCGATCTGCAAATTACGGATATAAAGCAGATGGGCCGATTGAAAATAGGGGTACTCATCCAATATTTCACGCAATTCACCGAGGGTCCTTTCATTCAGAAATGACTGATCTTCAATATAACGCAATATTTGATCACTGGTCATCGACATATCACACCATTTATAATCAACGCAACAAACGCTAATTTACCAATTCGCAACCGATTTATTAAATATATCATCAATTAACTGCGGGACGATTACACCGACAGCACTGCTCTCGACGGCGCTCAGGGTCTGGCTGCTCTCCCAGTCATAGTAGGCAGAGAATGAATTATTAAAGTCCTGAGCATGATCCTTGTTGTTTGTGAACACAACTTTGATGGTAATTGTCAGTCTGTTCATTGAAGCAAAATCCTTACCGGTGGTACCGCTCTGCTGAATAGACAACGGTTTGACATCATAACCGGTTATCTCACCGGCAAATTCAAGATCGCCTTGCTCCCTTGCCATTGACAACCCGGTTTCATTCACAAATTTATCTTTCATCGCTTCGGTAAAGGTCTGGCTCAAGGTTGGATTAATGACTCTCGCCCTGTTTGCAAAGTAATCAATGAACACTGACTTTACAGCCGGTGAAATGGATGCGCCGGTAAACGAATATCCAATCTTACACCCGGTTAACAAAACCGATAATGCCACAATAGCCAGAAACCCTGCAAGTATTTTTATGGTATGCTTTGTCATCGCTTATTCAATATTATATTCTTTAATTTTACGATAAAGTGTTCTCTCTGAAATTCCCAATTCACGAGCAGCCAGTTTCCGTTTCCCGTTATGCTTATCGAGTGATTTTCGGATCATCTCAATCTCTTTATCTTCAAGTGAAAGCGACTCTTCGACGAACTCCTCAGTATCCTGAATATTATCATGTCTGGAGCTCTTTAAAATTACGGGCGCCGGGTAAGCTGGTTGGGAAGGTGAATATTCATTCTCAGAGTCACGGTATAATTTTCTGATTAGCTGTTCGTTATCGTCCTGTTTTTTAGGGAGTTGACTCTCAGGCATTAAATCATGAACCAGTTTTTTCAGATCGTTCATATCCTTTTTCATATCAAAAAGGATTTTATAAAGAATTTCCCGTTCGCTGCTGAAGGTTTTTTCGTCCAGCATCTTGTCATATAGCGCCGGTAAAATCTCAACATGTTCTGAAGGGAGGTAATGAATCAGATCAGCAGCGGTGATCTCTCTGGCCAATTCGATGATCGAAATCTGTTCTGTAATATTTTTAAGCTGCCGCACGTTTCCGGGCCACCGGTAATTTAGCATCACGTGCTGCGCCTCATCGGTAAGCCGGATAGAAGGCATTTTATATTTCTCTGCAAAATCAGATGCAAATTTACGGAACAGGAGTAAAACATCCTCAGACCGATCCCGCAGCGGTACAACTTTAATTGGCACCGTATTTAAACGGTAGTAGAGATCTTCGCGGAACTGCCCGTTCCTGATCGCCTTAGTAAGCTCAACATTGGTAGCGGCAATTACCCGGACATTGGTCTTCTGCACCTGAGATGAACCCACCCGGATAAACTCACCCGATTCCAAAACCCTCAAAAGCCGGACCTGGGTTGAAATTGGGAGTTCGCCGATCTCATCCAGAAACAGGGTACCTCCGTCTACCATTTCAAAATAACCCTTCCGGTCGGTGAGTGCTCCTGTAAAAGATCCCTTCTCGTGTCCGAACAACTCAGAATCAATAGTCCCTTCAGGGATTGCCCCGCAATTAATGGCGATAAATTTGGCATGTTTCCGATGCGAAAAGCTATGAATAATCTGAGGAAATGACTCCTTTCCCACACCACTTTCTCCACTGATAAGTACCGATAAATCGGTAGGGGCTACCTGAATAGCAACCTCAATGGCCCGGTTTAATTCGGGGGCATTCCCTATAATCCCAAACCGCTGTTTTATCTCCTGAATATCCATTCTGACTTATACAAATTTCGGATTACAAATTTACAATTAATACCGAAACAAATCCGATATATCTTCCTACGATTGATTCAAAGGTAGTCAAATCGTCATATTTTTATAAAATTAGCGCCAAAATGACCACTTTAAATCTGTAATCTGTTAATTTTGAAAAAAAATTATAAAACCGATCATGAAATTTATTGGAATAATCCCTTCGCGTTATCAATCAACCCGTTTCCCTGGGAAATCGCTGGCAGATATCTGCGGAAAAACAATGATCCGGCGCGTATACGAACAGGCTCAAAAAGCCATGGAAGAGGTTTGGGTGGCAACGGATGATCAACGAATCGTTGACGAGGTAAAAGGATTTGGCGGAAATGTGGTGATGACCTCCGCTAATCACCGGAGTGGAACAGACCGTTGCGCAGAGGCCGCATTAAAAGTGGCTGAACTGACAGGTAAGACTTATGATGTTGTGGTTAATATCCAGGGTGATGAGCCCTTTATGCAACCTCACGAAATTGAACTAATCCGCGATTGCTTCACCAAATCGGAAAATACCGAAATCGCAACCCTGATCCAGCCTATACTGGTAAATGAAGATATCTTTAAACCTGTGATGGTAAAGGTGGTGCTGGACAAAGATTCGAATGCGATCTTTTTCAGCCGCGCACCGATTCCCCATATTTTCAACGTCGATGAATCAAAATGGCTTGAAAGCTACCCTTTCTATGGGCACGTAGGACTTTATGCCTATAAATTCTCCGTCTTGCAGGAACTTGCCAAACTTGGGGAAGTTTTAGTGGAAAAAGTGGAATCTCTGGAACAGCTGCGCTGGCTTGAGAACGGATATAAGATCAAAACCAATATTACCGATTCTGACAATTTTGGGATCGATACCCCTGAAGATCTGGCGAAGGTGCTTGCTGAAGGGATTGAAAAGTATTACAGGTAGCTTTTTACTTCGGGACGATAGACCCATTGAGCAGATTGCCAACTCCAATGATTACATCGATACTTTCCCAAAATGCAAAATGACCGCGAAGAATAAAATCTTCCCGCACTGCATTGCCGGCGCTCTCAAGTTTTGAAATTCATGCTAATGGAATAGTAATTATACGGTTATCGGTAAGGCTGAATGAAATAGAGTTAGTTTTAAATACTATTTTTTCAAAGCCTGGCATATCTGCAAATGTATTATTACCACGATTAATCTTTGCCTCTCTTTTGGGATGTGTTTTGGCAGTGCTTATCCCACGATTTTTTTATGCGTTGAAAATTCTTACTTATAATCTGCCTCAATTTTAATAATTCATTTCGGGAAAACCCGTTATTGTCGGCTAAAATAATGAGAACGTCTCCCTTTATCCAATAAATCCATATACTTTACTAAATTTGTAATGCAGCTACCTGTAAAAACTATTTGTTATGGAAACCCCCGAAATTGTTAAGAATGATCCTTACCTCGAACCTTTTAAAGCTGACTTCAATCGATGGAATGAGAAGTTAAAAATAAAGGAGAATGAAATTCTGAATGGAGCATCGCTTAAAGAATTTGCATCCGGGCATCTCTTTTTTGGTCTCTTCCGTATCGATTCAGGATGGATTATCCGGGAATGGGCTCCAAATGCAACAGACATTTATCTAACCGGCTCATTCAATGACTGGCACGAACGGTCGGATTTCAGGTTTACAAATATCGGGAACGGATGCTGGGAATTATATCTGACTCCCGGCAGGATTTCCCATGGTGACCTGTATGCCCTTTCGGTCTACTGGAACGGCGGCCAGGGGAAAAGGATTCCGGCCTGGACCAGAAGGGCTGTTCAGGACGATCACACTAAAATATTTAACGCCCAGGTATGGTCTCCCGAGGTCAATTACAACTGGCAAAATAGTGGATTTGTGCGCGATGCCGAAGCTCCGATAATCTATGAGGCACATATCGGAATGAGTGGTGAAGAGCCCAGGGTACACACCTTTAATGAGTTCCGGACCGATATACTTCCAAGGATCAAGGCTGGCGGTTACAATACCGTTCAGTTGATGGCAATTCCGGAACACCCCTATTACGGAAGTTTTGGATATCACGTCTCCAGCTTTTTTGCCGCCTCATCCCGGTTTGGAACCCCTGAAGAGCTCAAACAGCTTATCGATGAGGCTCATGGAATGGGGATTTCGGTCATTATGGATATTGTCCATTCACATGCGGTAAAAAATGTAGTTGAAGGTTTGGGAAGTTACGACGGTACCCGCTACCAGTTTTTTCACGACGGTGGAAGAGGTGAACATCCGGCCTGGGACTCCTATTGCTTCAACTATAACAAGAACGAAGTGCTTCATTTTCTCCTTTCAAACATCCGTTTCTGGCTTGAAGAGTACAAATTTGATGGGTTTCGGTTTGATGGAGTTACCAGCATGCTCTATTTTGACCACGGCCTGGGAAAAGCATTTACAAGTTATGCCGATTATTTCACCCCCAATATTGATGACGAGGCGATTATTTATTTCAAACTGGCCAATAAACTCATCCACCACCTGAACCCGAACGCCCTTTCGATTGCCGAGGATATGAGTGGTCTGCCCGGATTGGCTGCCCCTCTTTCGACAGGCGGACTGGGTTTTGATTACCGGATGTCGATGGGTGTACCGGATTACTGGATAAAACTCATCAAGGATCAAAAGGATGAAGATTGGAATGTTGGTCAGATTTTCCACGAGCTGACCAGTCACCGGGCTGATGAAAAAGTAGTCAGTTATGCTGAAAGTCATGACCAGGCCATGGTTGGTGATAAAACAATCATTTTCAGGCTATTGGATAAGGAGATGTATTTCAGTATGCGCAAGGATCAGCCCAATCTGGCGGTTGACCGTGGAATTGCCTTGCATAAAATGGTTCGTTTAGCCACCCTAAGCTGCGCAGGAGGTGCCTACCTCAACTTTATGGGAAACGAATTTGGTCATCCGGAATGGATCGATTTCCCACGTGAAGGGAATAACTGGTCTTACCAGCATGCCCGCCGGATCTGGAGCATCGCTGAAAATCCGGAGCTCAGGTTTCACTGGCTGCTTGATTTTGACCGCGATATGATCAACCTCGTTAAAAACGAAAGGCTTCTGGAAGAACCTTATGTCCAGTGGATTACTGACAATCAGCCAGACCAGGTACTCGCTTACCGGCGAAAAGATCTGCTCTTCATCTTCAATTTTAACCCCTATAAATCTTTTGAGGGATATGGAATTCAGATTGAACCTTCCAAATTCAATATCATTCTCCAAACGGATGCGCATGCCTATGGCGGATTTAACCGAATCGACGACCGGATGACCTATTATGCAATTCCTGAAGGGGGATTGGGATCGACCCACTACCTGAAGATTTATCTTCCGGCCCGAACTGCCATCGTTTTAAAAAAGCAACCCTACCGAAGTGTGAGATAATGAGAATTTTTACCATTGGCGAAACGACTTACGATATTCTGTTTCGTGACGGTCAGCCCACGGGTTCCTGCAGCGGCGGAAGTGCCTATAATTCAGCTATCTCACTTGGAAGATGTGGATTGCCTGTAAGCCTGGTCTCCACCTTTGGCAATGACGCGGTGGGTGAACTCTCACATGACTTTCTACTAAAAAACGGGGTGAACTGCTCCTTTATTAAACGCTTTAACGGCCGCTCACGTGTTGCGCTCGCATTTTTTGATCGTGACAATAATGCAGACTACTCATTCTATCCCGCTTCCAGGGATATTTTCCCTCAATACCCTGTACCTCAAAAAAATGATATTGTGTTACTTGGCTCTTCATTTGCCCTTCGCGACAATGGAAGGGAAGAACTGCTCGCCTTTTTACAACAAGCGCGGGATAATGGCTGCGTCACCATATACGATCCGAATGCCAGACAGCCTATGACCGATAAGCCCGATCTGCTTGCGAAAATTCTTGGGAATATGGCATTAGCCACGATCATCAAAGGTTCAGACCAGGATTTCAGGAATATATTTGGCGTTCAGGAGGGTAAAAGTGTATTATCCAAGATTCCGGAATCCGGAAATCGTATGCTAGTATATACCAAAGGGGGTGAGGGGGCCGAATTTTTTACCGGCCAGGTTCACCTGGAGATTCCGGCACAAGCAACCAGGGTGGTAAGTACCATTGGAGCCGGAGATAATTTTTCCGCCGGTATGGTTTATGGATTATTTTATAAACTGAAAACCACCCCGGACTGGAAAGATTTAACCATTTCGGACTGGAAAGATATTATGAATTTTGGTGCCTTTTTTTCTTCCGCAGTTTGCGGTTCATCCGAAAACTACCTTCCGTCAGAGACCGTAAAAATGCTGAGTTATGGGAATGGACACAAAGAATGGAAGTAATAAAGGATGAACACCATTCAAATCCGGAAAATTAGTTTATTTTTAGAAAGCAATTCACACAATATTAATACATTACTATCATGAAGAAAAACGAGGAAAAAACAAGTGTGCTTTTTCTTGAGAATGGCCCAATTCAGGTAACAGGGATAATCAGGATTTCGGGACAATATGGTGAGAAAGAGTCTAAGGAACCGGTTTATCTGTGTCGCTGCGGCGGATCAAAAAACAAACCCTATTGCGATGGTTCTCACCGTACTGACGGTTTTAAGGGGTAGATTAGCTTTCACTTCAGGAATAAAACTTTGGAATTATCGCTGATCGATTTCGCTGTTTTATTTTTATCCGTGAAATATTAAAATCAGATTTTAATATTTCACGGATAAATCCTTACATCTTCCCCTGTAAATAAAGATTTGCTTCCTGAATATTCATGGACAAGAATTTAATAGAGCTAATTTAGCGGCTTGCCATTTTAAAATAGTCCCGGATTAACTTCTTTAGTAAATTCACATCCAGAGGTTTAGCAATATAATCATTGCAGCCCGCTTCTAATGCCTTCTCCCGGTCGCCAATCAGTCCAAAAGCTGTTTGTGCAATAATAATGACATCCTTATTGAATTGCCGTATTTGACGGGTGGCATCATATCCGTTCAATCCCGGCATTTGAATATCCATTAATACCAAATCGATGTCCGGGTTATTCCGGCATTTTTCAACCGCTTCGATTCCTGAATTTGCGATTAACACCTCCTTGCGAAAAGGATTTACCAGAATTGTTATCAGTTTTTCCGATATTTCGTCATCCTCAGCAATTAATATTTTCAGCTTTTTATTCATCGTCTCGGTTTCTGATGGTGAACCCGCATCGGTTACGGCAACTTTCTCTTCCGGTCGGGTATTATAAGGAAGGGTGAAATAAAAAGTTGACCCTTTCCTTAACTCACTTTCAACCCATATTTTTCCCCCTAACATTTCGACGTATGCTTTAGTAATTGCCAGTCCAAGTCCGGCTCCCTGATACGCTCTTTTTTCGTTGTTGTCGGCCTGAATAAAACGCTCAAAAATCACCTGTTGCCTGTCAGGAGCAATACCAATACCGTTATCCCGGACAAAAAATTCCAGATTCGAACCCTTTTTAGTGTATCCGAACTCTATAGGACCGTTCTCACTGAATTTAATGGCGTTTTTTACAAGGTTGGTGAGGATGGCAAAGACCTTTTCCCGATCAGTTTTAATAACGGATTCCCGTGATGGCAGGGAATTTTTAATAAAAAGCTGCAACCCTTTGGCATCGGTGTCATTCTTAAAGAAGGCATAAATAAATTCAATCAGTTGGTTGATATTCGATTCCTGAATATCCACTTTAATCTGCCCCGATTCAATTTTTGAAATATCAATGATATCGTTAATAATATTCAGCATTCGTGCACCACTGTTTTCGATGATCTGGATATATTCCTGCTGCTCCTTACCCGATAGTTTAGGCTCTTTTAATAATCCGGCAAACCCCAGAATGCCGTTCATCGGTGTTCTTATTTCGTGACTCATATTGGCCAGGAATGCTGATTTCAAACGATCACTCTCCTGAGCTTGTTCCTTTGCCATGATAAGCGCTTTCTCTGCCATCTTCCGCCTTGTGATATCAATAGCGGTTCCCTGGGTTCCAATGACTTTCCCCTCGCGATCAATTATTGGTATGGCATTGAATAGCAGGGTTATCTCTTTCCCATCCCTGGTTAAATGATTGGTTTCATATTCCCTTACTGAAACTCCTTGCATGTTCCTTGCGAATTCCTGCATATCCCTTTCCGAAATTTCGGCAGAAAGAAAATCGCTGAATGATCTGCCCAGCATTTCTTCGACTTTATATCCGTGTGAGTTCTCCCAGGCTGGATTTAAATAGGTAAACCGTCCGTTTGAATCGCATTTCCAAATAAGTTCCTGGGCAGTTTCCACCAGGTTGCGGTATTTTCTTTCACTTTCGCTCAAGGCCAGCTCAGCTTGTTTGCGCTCAGAAATGTCATAGATTAGTCCGTTAATTAATATGATATTGCCATGTTCATCTGTTACCCAGGAAAACCGTTCTTCAACCCACCGGATAGATCTATCTTTCCTGATAATGCGATAAGTAAGGACACCATCCTTCAATGTATCTCTTGCTTCTTTTGAATCTTCAAGTACCCTTTCCCGGTCATCGGGATAGATCGAATTAACCCAAATAGAAGGGTCATCAAGCCACTCTTCCACCGTATAACCAAAAATATTTTCTATCGCTTTATTCACATACCTTGCCTGGGATGTATAAGGGTCTGCCTCAAAAACCAGCTCGTTTAAATTCTCGGCAAGATTTCTGTATCTCTCTTCCGATTTCCGAAGCGCTGTTTCAGCTTTTTTACTCTCGGTGATATCGCGCAAAAAAACGATGAGCTTACCTCCTTCAAATTTGCGGTACATTGCGCTGACTTCCAGATCAAACAGTGTCCCATCCTTACGCCGGTGACATGATTCAAAACGTCCGTCACCCTGTCGAATGATTTTTTGCAGATGATTGGCAAATTCGTCCACAGATTCATGAACCTCCAAATCGGTAACCCGCATCGTGGTCAGCTCCATTTTGGTATAACCACTCATCCGGCAGTAGGCTTCATTGACTTCGAGTAATTTACCCTCCGTATCAACCAGCCAGAAGCCATCCCACGTTGCCTGAAGAATAGCATTGTGCAAGCCTTCAGTTCGTTGAAATTCCACCTCCTTTATTTTGAGATCCGAAATACTAAATTCCTGCAATGACCTTGTGAGCCGGTCATTCTCATTTTTCAATTCCTCAATCTCATTTAGGAGTTCTACTTTGGATTTTTCGGAATTATTCATAATTTCTCGTTTACGATATGAAGAACGTACCAGAAAACGCTAAAACATCTGGCTAAGTTTTTGTTCCGATGATCTTAAAGAAACCACGAAACAAAATTAAATTGCCTTCCAAGCATTGATCTATGTAAATTTACGTCGTTTTTTATAATTCCGAATTGATAATCCCGATTTTTTTTAGTCTATTCGTTTTGGCGACTTTAGCTGTGGGGCAGCGATATTCGGCCAACGGTTCAGAAGGTTACCCGGCAGCCTAAGACAGGTTCCGGCTGGACTTAGACCAAGGAAATTTGGCTCTCTCAGAACAGGGTTATAAACTTAAGCCCCTTACAACATTAATAATCCATTGTTCCTTAATTGTATGATTGGCGGACTATTCCAAAAGAGTACAAAGTCATTTCCCGTTTGCTCTGCGAAGCCAGCCTCAAGTTGTCCATAGGTGATATCCTGCTGATTACCTACCTGTAATTCCGGGATTCGTTCCATTAGCCAGGTGCCATCCAGCTGTTTTAACTGAATTGTCAATTCCCCTTTTTTATTTGGAAAAGTAAGTTCTGCCATTTCAAAAACCTGGTTCTTTTTTTTCCGGGAATAATATCGAATCAGTGGGATGTCTCCCAACCAGATTATTTTAACGCTTGAGCTAACCCGTTCATAATCCGGAATGGAAATGCACTGCTGGATCAGTTGATGTGAGACAGTTGTTTGCGGAACTTTCATTTCAAACCAATTTGCAAGGGGGGTATTGAAACCCAAACCATGCATATAATTGAAGAGTGATGTCCGTAGACCCTCACCGAACAGTTTATGGTTTGCGCCCGTAGGATCGTTGTGAATCATATCATTGTTTGCGAATGTTCCGGGAGTTTGATTCACAATCTTAACCCTGAACTGCTCAGGATTCAGACCTATCGGGCTATGGGCGGTCATGGCAAACAGGTGCCAGAATCCCGACTGAACAACACCGGCTTCAAATAATTGTCTGACAACTTCAAGTGAATCAATGGTTTCCTGGGCCGTCTGGGTAGGAAATCCGTACATGAGATAGGCATGCACCATGATGCCGGTCCGGGTAAAATTATCAGTTACCTTAGCCACTTTGGCCACGCTAACCCCCTTATTGATCATTCCCAGCAACCGGTCGGATGCCACTTCAAGCCCTCCGGAAACAGCAATACAGCCCGACTCTTTGAGTAAAAAGCAGAGGTCATAGGTAAAGCTCTTTTCGAATCGGATATTGGTCCACCAGACGATGGTGATTTTCCGTCGGATGATCTCCAATGCTAAAGCCCGCATAAGCGCCGGAGGTGCAGCTTCGTCGACAAAGTGAAACCCGATCTGTCCTGTCTGGCGAATTATTTCTTCAATGCGGTTACACAAAACCTGGACCGTATTCGGCTCATAACGGCTGATGTAATCCAGCGAAGTATCGCAGAAGGTGCAGCGGCTCCAGTAACAGCCGTGCGCGAGGGTGAGCTTATTCCAGCGACCATCGCTCCAAAGGCGGTGCATCGGATTTGCGATCTCGATTACCGACAGATAGCTATCCGGCAGGAAATCATTATAATCGGGAGTACCGGTTTCGAACTGTGAAAAGTCTTTTTGGGCTGAACCATTCAGATATACAACCTTCCCGTTTTCCAGGGTAAAAGTTCGTTTAAGATCCGGTTTGCTCCGTTCCCCGTTAAGGTGTTCAATAAGGTTGAGTATTGGCGCCTCGCCATCGTCAAGGGTAATAAAATCGAGATATTTAAAGATTCGAGGATCGGTCAGCGAGCGCAATTCAGTATTGGCAAAGCCGCCGCCCATCACGATTTTTATTTCAGGGAAATACTTTTTGATCCATTGGCCGCATTTCAGGGTGCAATAGAGGTTTCCCGGAAACGGGGCAGAAAGAGCGACCAGCGTTGGCCCGAATAGTTCAATTTTCTCCCGCAATAACCTAAACAACAGTGTGTCGATAAAGCTGTCAGGTCCAAGCAGCGCCTGTTCTATTCCGTCGAAAGCGGCTGCTGACCTTCCCAGTCGCTCGGCATAACGGCTAAAACCAAAATGGGGATCGACCGCCTCAACAATCAAATCAGAGAGATCTTCCAGAAAGAGCGTGGCCAGATGTTTTGCCTTATCGCTTAAACCCATGGTACCAAACGCCCACCCGAGGTCTTTGGTCAGGGAAAATCGGCCGGCCTCCGGCAGAAATGCTCCGCCGCATATCAAATGCGCCAGAAGTACATTTTTTCCCTGTAAAAAGGCAATTACCTGATCAATGGTCTGGATGTATCGGTCAGACAAATTAAAAATCCGGCGTCCATTGGGGGATAACTCCGGTTTAAGTATCCCAATATCCTTAAAAAGTTTCTTTAACCCGTCGGCGGAAAAGAGTGCGAGGATCGTCTCTATTCCCAGATCGCACTGAAACGAGGGGATAGCTTTGGTATTTAAAAACCCTTTCAGATAAGCCGTTGCAGGATATGGCGTATTTAATTGGGTAAACGGCGGCGTTATTAGGAGCACTTTTTGACTCACGGGGAAAATATTTAGCGTTGTGTAAAAGTAATATTTAGCTCTCAGAATCTTACCGGCAATGGCGGATAAACAGTAAATCTGAAATTCACGCATGTAAAATCCCCGGGTGCTTCTGTTTTTTTGCCTGAAAATAGTGTAACTTTATACCAGATAATCGTTTTAGCCATGCAAGCGAATCATTTGAACATCGCGGTACTGGTGTTTATTTGTGCTTCGGTATTTTCTCAGGAGACTCCCCAAAACCGTAAGCCATATGCCGCCGGGAGGTTTTACACCAATAACCCGCAAGAACTCGACACTCAATTAAAGCAGCTGTTTTCAAAAGCGATCCGAAAACAAGCCGAAGGTAATCCCCTTGCCATTGTCGTCCCCCATGCCGGTTATGTTTACAGCGGAGAAGTGGCTGCCTCTGCTTATAACCAGATCGATCCCAGACACAAATTTGACCGGATTTTCATCATCGGATCCAGTCATACCACCTCTTTTCCAGGAGCATCTGTTTATTGTACAGGTCATTTCGAAACCCCGCTTGGAACCGTCAAGGTTGATCTTGAGCTGGCAAAAAAGCTGGTGAGAGAGAATAACCTGCTAACGAGCTACCCGGAGGCCCATCAGTTTGAGCATAGCATTGAGGTCCAGCTTCCGTTTTTGCAACGCCATTTACAAACCGATTTCAGAATTGTCCCCATTATCATTGGATCTTCAACCGTTGAGACGGCCAAAAAACTGTCGGTTATTCTCAAACCCTATCTCAATGAACGAAATCTCTTTGTGATCAGCAGCGACTTCTCCCATTATCCAGATTATGAGGATGCCCGCCTTGCGGATCTGACAACTGCCAACGCCATTAAATCCAACAGGGCTTCCAATTTAATCGCAGCCCTTAAAGCGAATGAAAACAAGGAGATCCCCGGATTAGTCACCAGTCTTTGCGGATGGAGCTCCGTACTGACCTTGCTTTATATGACGGAACAGCTACCCGATCTGAGAGTTAACCTCATCGGATATAAAAATTCGGGTGATTCCTCTTACGGAGATAAGCTTAGAGTTGTGGGGTACTGGGCTGTCTCTTTCATTAAGCCGGAGAAGAGTAGTCAGGCCCCTGAATTTTCGCTTAGCGCAGATGACAAAAAATTTCTGCTTAAGCTGGCACGCGAAACGATTTCAGAATATATCAGAAATGGGGCTCCCCCCGCAATTGATCCGGCAAAGCTGGATGTAGCCCTAAATGCGTATTGCGGGGCCTTTGTCACCTTGAAGAAAAACCACAGCCTCCGGGGCTGCATCGGCCATTTTGAGGCGAATCTTCCCCTGTGGAAAGTCGTTCAGCAGATGGCCATCGCCGCAGCTACCCAGGACCATCGTTTCGATGAGGTCCAACTCCATGAAATAAGTGAGCTTGACCTTGAAATCTCTGTGCTTACCCCTTTAAAAAGGATAAAGACTGCCGATGAATTTATACTCGGCAAGCAGGGGATCTACATTAAAAAAGGGTACTCCTCAGGCACATTTCTTCCCCAGGTCGCCACAGAGACAGGCTGGAGCAAAGAGGAATTCCTGGGACATTGCGCACACGACAAGGCCGGACTCGGTTGGGAAGAATGGAAAACCGCAGAACTTTATACCTACGAAGCGCTGGTTTTTGGGAAGGATAAATAGTTTCTGCAGGTGATGAAAAAAGGTGTATGTGGTATCTGTTATTGGGGCTGAAAGAATATTTCAATGATAATAATAATCAGAAGCACGGCAACTTAAATAAGCAGAAATAATCGGAAATTTTCCGGTATCGGATGTCATTTCACCAGGAAGAAATAAATGAGACATTAGAAACAACAGAAACCCTTTCCCATGTCCACCTCCTATCCCCTTCTCTCACTGATCGTTCTGATTATCCTATTTTATGCACTTTCGGCAGCATTTGCACGATTGGGATTGGTATCCAAAATTAATCACCGGCGAATTTGGAATGTCTTATTGCTGGGCTCTTTCATGATTACCGGTTCAATCGGATTGGTAAGCGTTGTGAAAATCAATTACAAGCTGGCGGTTCCTTTTTATGACGAATTGCTGAGTTATCATGTGGAGTTCGGCCTGGGGATGATTGTCATTGGTTTAATTCATTTGTGGTGGCACCTCGACTACTATTTCTGTCTGTTAACGTGCAAAAAAACCCGTGAAACCTCCCGATCAATCCATCCGGTTATGGACTCCGATCCATCATTTTTGAAAATATCGGCCTTTATGCTAGGGAGCACCTCGATGATCGCCCAAATAATTTTGCTCCGGGAGTTTATGACAATTTTCAACGGCAATGAACTTGTGATCGGACTTGTCCTTTCAAATTGGATGATTTTAACCGGAATTGGGGCCTATATTGGAAAACGACCTTTAAAACGGGTGAATTCAGCTTCTTTTACGGTTATTGCACTTCTTATACTGACAGTTCTGCCATTCATCACCACCTTTTTTATTAATTTTCTCAGGAATAAAGTGTTCCCGATCGGGGAGATGATCAACCTGTTTCAGATCTTCTTTGCTTCGTTCATCCTGTTGATCCCTTTCTGTTTGGTGAGTGGTTTTTTGTTTACCTGCATCTCCAAATCCTTTTCGGAGGTCAGGAATAAAAACGAAACAGGTTCCGTTTACGGAATGGAATCTGCCGGAAGCATAGCCGGTGGCTTGATAAGTGGCCTGATCTTTATGTTTGTTTTTTCATCTGTTGAAAGCCTGCTGGTTCTGGCCGTAATAAATTGTCTTGGAATTTACCTGATTAGCCGTAAAAAAGGGCTATTGCGGTTAGGCCGGATATCCGTTTTTTTAAGCATCACCTCACTGGCTTTGCTTTTTATCCATCCTGAAAACAGAATCAGAAGCTACGTTTATCCCAATCAAAAGATTAAGATCTCAAAGGATTCGCCATACGGAAACATTGTGATTACCCGTCGCGAGAACTTATGGAGTGTCTACAACAATAATACCCTGCTTTTCGATTCCGAGAATTTCATGATGAATGAGGAGGCTGTTCATTTTGTGATGCTCCAGCATTCACAACCGGCAAATGTTTTACTTATGTGCGGAGGCCTTTCGGGACAAATTGCAGAGATCAGGAAATATCGGCCGCTTTCTATTGACTATGTTGAAGACAACCGGTGGCTGCTGGCTATGATGAAAGATTCCCTGAAGAAAATTATTACCCAAGAAACCATGTTATACCATTCAGATCCGCTTCGGTTCATCCGGAATAGCCGGAAAAAATATGACATCGTCCTGTTTAACCCTCCCGGCCCCTCCACTTTGCAAAACAATCGTTTTTACACACTGGAATTTTTTACCCTGATAAAGGAAAAGCTCCAGCCCAGGGCCGTGTTTTCTTTTGGATTACCTTCACCGGTGAATTACCTGAATAACGAAGCTGTTGTTCTTAATTCCACCATTTTCTCAACGCTGAAAAGTGTGTTTCGGAATGTGATCATCATTCCTGGCGAGAAGATTTATTTCCTCGCTTCAGACGCCCCCCTTTCCTGCAATATTGCCGAAGCAGTTCAGAAGTGCGGCATCGGGAACCGTTATGTCAACAGGTTCTATTTCGATGACCGATTATTGACAAGCCGGAGCGAAACGATCCTCTCTTCGCTTAATCCGGAATCTGAGATCAATCGAATTCTGAAACCCGTGCTCTACCGGCAGCAACTGGCTTTCTGGCTCAGCTATTTCAACGGGAAATACTGGTTGCTTGCAATTATACCGGGAATTATTGGACTGCTTATTTTTTTTACCGGATCAATCTCCTCCAAAATCATGTTCCTTACCGGGTTTTCGGCCACCGGAATGGAAATTCTATTGTTATTCGGGTTGGAGGTTTTCTTTGGAAATATTTATCTGCTGACCAGTTTTGTGATCGCCGGATTTATGATTGGACTCTCCGCCGGCACTTTCTATGGAAGGTTAATTATAGGTTACCATGAAAAGGAGTATCTCCAAGCCAACCAGATGATGCTTGGTATTTTTGCAGCCCTTGCCGGTATTTTGCTCTTCTCTACCGGTGTTTCGAATCTGCCTCCGGCTATTGTTTATACCCTTTACCTGGCAGCCACTGCTCTAACCGGTGGATTCACCGGTTTTCAGTTCACCAGGGCCAGTCTCAGCCAGACGGGTAGTTATGCGGAAATTTCAGGAAACACCTACAGTTACGATTTATTCGGTTCTGCACTGGGAGCTCTCGTGATGACACTGTATTTGGTACCGGAACTGGGAATAGTTGGATCTGCAGTCACCCTAAGTTTATTGAATTTGGTATTCGGATTTTGCTTAACTTTAAGAAAAAATAGCTGAACTAAAGAGCCGGGGTTATCGGGAAACCGATTATTCGCGGTTTCTTTTGAGATGGGATTTTCACTTCAGAAGACATAAAACCGGCATTGATTTTGCGGTTTATATTTTCAGAACGTTTTTAAGGGTTTGGTTTTCAATCTCAATAATATGTACAGTGATGACCATTCATAAAATAAATAAGCGTGAATTTTTAAAGCAGGGCCTGGTAGCTACCAGCGCTATCACTTGTGCTCCGGTGATGAGTTTTGCCGGCGCCTCCGTCGAAAAGCTGTGGCAATGGAGTAAGGAGGGATTGTACTGGTCCTCCACCCCAAGGGGGACCAAATGCCTGATTTGCCCCAATGAATGTGTGATAAAAGAAGGAGAATCGGGACTTTGCCACAACAGGGTAAACCATGAAGGGAAACTTTATTCGATAGCCTATGGAAATCCATGCGCTGTCAATATCGACCCGATTGAAAAAAAGCCGCTGAATCATTTCTTACCGGGGTCGAAAGCCTACTCCATCGGAACTGCAGGGTGTAACCTGGCCTGCCTGAACTGCCAGAACTGGACAATTTCGCAGGTAGGGCCCAAAGATACCCGCAACTACGACTTAATGCCGGATAAACTCATTGAACAGACCATCGCGAACAATTGCAGGTCGATTGCATATACCTATTCCGAACCCATTTCTTTTTATGAATATACCTTCGACTCAGCCAGACTTGCGCGGCAGCATGGAATTAAAAATGTGCTGGTAACTGCTGGGTACATTAATGAAGAGCCGATGCGCAATTTCTGCAAATATATTGACTCGGCCCGGGTTGACCTGAAATCGTTCAGCAACGATATTTACATGAGAATGAGTGCCGGAGCCCTTCATCCGGTATTAAATACCCTTAAAATTGTTGCGGAACTTGGGATCTGGCTCGAGGTGGTCAACCTGGTAGTCCCCGGATGGACCGATGACCTTGACATGATTAAACGAATGTGCAACTGGCTGGCAGCAAACGGGCTTTCGGATTATCCGCTCCACTTCGACCGCTTTCATCCCGAATATAAACTGACGCAATTGTCTTCCACACCGGTGGGAGTGCTCACAAAAGCACGCGATATTGCTATTGCGGAGGGGATAAAATTCGTTTATGTTGGGAATGTTCCCGGTCTTGACGCTCAGAATACCTATTGTCCGAAATGCCACGAACTGGTCATCGAACGGAGAGGATATTCAGTTCTCCAAAAGAATCTTGCAAAAGGCTCATGTACCAAATGCGGCGAAATAATTCCCGGGGTCTGGGAATAACCGGGGAAAATCGTTGGTGAGATTCAAGGCCGATTCTAATTCAGACGGCTGTCGGGAGTAAAATTTCTCAGGGCGCCAATCAGTTTAGCTCTGTCGCGAAACGACATGGCAGATAAGTTGATCCACGGATAATCTGCAAGCCCCTTTTTTACCCTCACGGTAAACCTTATCTCCAGTTTTAATCCGATAAAATAGTGGCGTATTTCAATATTTCGCAGGTAAGCCACCGGAAATTCAAACATTCTGAACATCCGGTCAACCGCGAATATTGAATAATACCTTACCGTCATCTTCTCCTTTTCAACGGTAATGCGGACATACTGAAAATTCATTATCGCAATCAATGATATCGCAACCAGAAATAATCCGGCCAAAATCACAGATGCCCCAAAATACTCAAGAAATATGAGCAATGCGATCGTAAAAACCCAACATAACCCGGAAATCAGGAAAAATATCCTTAGTTTATTCACCCATTTGCTGTTACTGAAATCCATCGTGAAATTATTTAATAGTGGCAAGCTGTTTTAAGTAATCGCAAAGATATAATGTACTAATTAAAATTCTGATTTTCCCTTTTTGACCCCTCTAAATCTCCCGCATTCTGAACAATACCTTCCTTTAATCCCCTCCATTCCCCTCCCTTGGAGAAGTTAGGGGAGGTCCGGGGTTGGGAGAGGTCCAAAAAGAAGATAACATAATTACGCCATTATATTGTTCTTATTACGTATTTGGAATCCAAGATAGCAAAATATTTTAACTTTGCCCCAATAATCGTTAAAGTATGAATAATTATCCCACCTATAACGCCTCAATTAGTGTTACCGGAAATCTTGAGGAAGAGCTTGGACTTCTCCTTTCAGGTTATCCCGAAGACAAGATTTTTCTGGTTACCGACCAAAATTGCGATACCTTTTGTCTCCCCTTAATCAGTAAGACGCCTGGCTTCGGTCATTTTAAGAAGGTGGTGATTCCTGCCGGAGAAGAGAATAAAAAACTCTCATCAGTCGAAGCTATTTGGCTTTTCCTGAGCCGGAACGGGGCCGACCGCAAATCACTCGTTGTGAATCTCGGCGGTGGTATGCTCACCGATCTGGGAAGTTTTGCAGCCTCAACGATAAAGAGAGGGATGGATTTTGTGAATATTCCAACCACCCTCCTAGCCCAGGTTGATGCGTCGGTTGGGGGTAAGACAGGATTCAACTTCAACGGATTAAAGAATGAGATCGGGGTGATTAACCAGCCACTTACGGTATTGATTGATACCCGATTCCTGCATACGATCGACCACGAAAATTTCATTTCAGGATACGCCGAAATGATTAAGCATGGGATGATCAACTCTCAGGAACATTTGGCTGAAGTGCGCAATTTCGAACTGGTAAAACCCGATTTTGAGATCCTTCGGGGGATCATTGCCCGTTCTGTTGCCATCAAGGATTCGTTTGTTTTCCGCGATCCCAATGAACGGAATATCCGGAAAGCGCTTAATTTCGGCCATACCATTGGCCATGCCTTTGAAAGTTTTGCACTCGATTCGGAACAACCGATCCTTCATGGTTATGCGGTGGCCTACGGAATGATAGCCGAACTTTATCTTTCACACAAAGTCTGTGATCTTCCCCTGACTGTTGTAGCTGAATTATCGAATTGGCTCATTGACACTTATGGGAAATACACCATCGAAGAGAACCAGTTTGAGGAGCTTTTTCAACTGATGACTCATGACAAAAAGAACGAAGGCTCACGCGTTAATTTTACACTGATCCCCGCTATCGGGGAGGTGGCCATCAATCAGAATTGTGATAAAAAACTTATTCTGGAAGCACTCGATTATTTCAGAAAAATAAATTGCTGAGGAATTGCCATGCAACACCTGATCACCAAGTCCGATAAAACTCTTTATGGGGAGGTTACCCTCCCATCCTCCAAAAGTATCAGTAACAGAATTTTGATTATCAATGCATTAAGCTATTCACCATATGAAATTGATAATCTTTCCGACAGTGACGACACCCGGGTTCTGGAGAAGGTTCTGAACTCCAACACCAGTCATTTTGATATCGGTCACGCCGGAACTGCCATGCGGTTTCTGACTGCATTCCTTTCAAAAATTGCCGGTGAATGGACGGTGACCGGTTCAGAAAGGATGAAGCAGCGCCCCATTGGAATTCTGGTTGATGCTTTGCGTAACCTTGGCGCCTCGATTGAATACACCGAAAAGGTGGGATTTCCTCCGCTGCGGATTCTCGGGACTTCACTCAAGGGGGGAGTCATTGAGCTCGACGGGAGTATTAGCAGTCAGTATATCTCTGCATTACTGATGATTGCACCAACCATACAGGGGGGTCTCACGTTAAAATTATCGGGGCAGCTGACTTCAAAGCCCTATATCGATCTTACACTTCAGTTAATGAGGCAATTTGGCGTTCAGCATACATGGGACGGGAACGATATCAGAATCAGCGAACAACACTATGAACCGATAAAATTTTCAGTTGAAGCAGATTGGTCGGGCGCTTCTTACTGGTACGCGATGGCTGCCCTCTCCGATAACTGTAACCTGTTGCTAAAAGGGCTCCGGCTGCAAAGTCTTCAGGGCGATGCGAATCAGGCAGAATGGTTTCGTCGCTATTTCGGGGTGATTTCGTTACAGGAGGGAAATCATGTGCGGTTGACCAAACTTGAAATAGCCCGGCCCAGGATCGTGGAACTCGATTTTATTGAAAATCCGGATATCGCACAAACATTTGCAGTTCTTGCCGTTTGTAAGGAGATTCCCTTCCATTTTAAGGGGCTGCTGACATTAAAAATAAAGGAGACCGACCGAATCTTAGCCCTGAAGGATGAACTTTCCAGGTTTGGGGTAACTGTAACAGAACCAGCCAGCGGTGAACTGGCCTGGGATGGCACTTTTGACCGTCAAAAAATTGACCATCCGCCGGTTATTCAAACATATCACGACCACAGGATGGCCTTGGCCTTCGCCCCGGCAGCAATGACCCATTCCCAAATTATCATTGATGATCCGCAGGTAATCACAAAATCCTATCCCAGGTACTGGGAAGATCTGAAAAAGGTTGGGTTTAAAATTAGTGAGTGCAATAGTTAACAGGCTGCTCCCATTTTGCAACTTCCTGCCGGCAGATAGGGAGATGTAAAAAATCCCGCCTCCCTGAAGAGCTCGAATCGGGATTTTTGAATATCTTTGTTCTACATTCAACACGATATGTCACTCCAGCATCTGATTCCTGAAGAATTTATCCGGTTCCTTCTGGTGGTTATCTTTTCCCTGATTATCGGACTGGAGCAGCGGCGGCACCACATTGCAGAGAATGAGGCGCAGCTCTTTGGAACTGACCGCACTTTTACCTTTATCGGGCTATTCGGCTATGTGTTATTTATCGCTGACCCCAAATCGTATCTCCCTTTTTTGACCGGGCTGGTAATCATCGGTTTATTACTGGCGATTCAATATTTCGAGAAGATTCGTCAATACAACTATTTCGGTTTGACCAGCTCCATTCTGGCGCTGTTGACTTACTGTCTGCCCGTTATGGTTTTTACGCAGCCGGTCTGGCTTCTCCTTCTATTTGTTGTAGTCATATTGATTCTGACTGAACTTAAAGGAGATCTCATCTCTATTTCAAAGAAAGCATCTGAAGAAGAGTTTATTGCCCTGGCAAAATTCATCGCTTTTGCAGGAGTGATACTTCCTCTTTTGCCCGATAATCCGATTTCAGAACAGATTCCGGTATCCCCTTACCGCCTTTGGCTGGCTGTAGTTGTAGTATCCGGAATTTCATACATTAGTTACCTGCTGAAAAAATTTGTTTTCCCCGACTCTGGTGTTTTACTGACCGGGATTTTGGGCGGATTATACAGCAGCACAACCACTACCGTGATTATTGCCCGCAGCGATAAAGAGGGAAACGGAGGCGATCAGACGGTTTCTGCAATCATGATGGCCAACGGGATGATGTATCTGAGGATACTTATTTTAGCATTTCTCTTTAATCCGGCTATTGCATCGGCACTGGCAATCCCATTTCTATCCCTTTTTGCGCTGTGTGGATTACTTTCCAGATTATCCTATAAAAAAACCAGTCCGGTTTCTCCTTCGGGATTTTTAGATCCCGCCCCGGAGAAACACAAAAATCCACTTGAATTTAAAACGGCCTTACTATTTGGAGCTCTGTTCGTTCTCTTCGCAATGATCACCGACTACGTGATGAAATCCTACGGAAACGCAGGTGTAAGTTCATTGGCCTATGTTGTCGGAATCACCGATATCGATCCATTCTTACTTAATCTGCTTCAGCATAAATTGGGAATTGCGGAAATGACTGTCGTTTTGGCTATTATTAATGCGACCAACAGTAACAATATCCTGAAAATGATTTATGCGCTATCGTTAAGCAGTAAAAATAGTTCCAAAAAACTCCTTGTAAACTTCTTTATCCTGATTATTTCAGGACTCGCCGCCTCGATTCTTTTTTATCTCGTCTAAAGTTTCTGATCAGCAGCTGAATTTCGACAAGAAGGATATCAAATCCAACTGACAATTCCAATCATTGCATTAATTAACAGGCCAATAAAAAATTATTTCGGCAACTTCTCCAAAAACCTGAGAAGCTATCGGCAGCTATTTCTGTGAATCCCGTGAGGAATCCTGGTTCCACATTGAGTAAATTATTTTACATAGACCCGCATCCGCCAAGTATATTTTAATTCATATGTAAATATATTTATCCCACGAAGAATACAATCGTAAATATTTTACTATTTTTGTTTAAGATATTAACCAATCCCAGGGTCTGTATCACTGTTGATTTTAAAAATGAGTCGAAAGCAAGAACGAATTAAAAACATTCTTATGATATCAGCTCCAGTCAAAGTCCTCACCGATACTGAGGGTTCCCAGAGAGAAACCTTGACCGCCGCCTTCGCGGAGGAATACCCATTGAATATTCTCATTGCGGAGGATAATCCGGTCAATCAAAAGCTTATCGAAAGAATTCTAACGAAGCTGGGCTATCAGACAGATATGTCGTGGGATGGTCTTCAGGCGCTCACCTTATTTGAGAAGAAAAAATACAATGTGATTCTGATGGATATCAGGATGCCTCAAATGGATGGATTTGAAACTACCCAGGCTATTCGCCAGATGGAGTTAGAACAGCCTTTTATCATTGCTATGACTGCAAATGCGATGTCAAATGACCGGGATGAATGTCTTAAAAACGGGATGAATGAATATATTTCCAAACCAATCCGTCTGGATGAGGTGATCAATAAATTAAAAATAGCCGCCGAATACTGCAACTCCCCAAAGTAGGAAGCTTCTCCTATTTCCGGCTTAATCTCCGGATAGATCCTTAATCTTTATTTTAACCGCGCCATACTCTATTCACTAAAGTATTAGAATTGCTATTCCAGTTTTCTTCGGGGAATTTGATTTACACCCTTTTATCAGCTATTCCGGATTATCCAGGCCTTGGTTCATTAACCCTTAATTCCACCGGTCTGATCACCCTATAAAAAGAAGGCCCGCCTGCTCATTGGGAGCAGACAGGCCATCAGATTCAATCAATCATCAATCAATTATTAATCTTAGTAACAGTTCCGATGAGTTTCCATGGATCAAAAGTCACGGTGTAGGTGCCGGCAGTTGGAACAGTCATATTATCACCGCCTGGAGTAAGTGCAGCAAGTGTACCTCCGTAATTAATCGCCCAGGCTGCATTGGCCCTGAACTTAAAGCTTGCGCCATTAGCTGTTGACAAAGCGAGTGTTGCGGTAAATACATTATGAATGGGATCCCAGGTCATTGGAGTATCGGTACTCCAGCTACCTGGTGTAGCGTCGCCAATCAAGCCCCAGAAGTTGGCGCTGTAGGTATAAGCATTAGGATGACTCAGGTCTAAAGTAACAGCATAGTCCGCAGTAGTTGTAACTGCGATATTAGACCCTCCGGCATCCAAAGTAGCACCATTGGCAGCGGTACTGCCATAATTAACACTCCAATCGGATGTACCCCTGAATTTAAAGCTGGCTGCGTTTGCTGATGTCAAATGTACCCCTAAAGCGAATTTCTGAGTTGCAGGATTGTAGACCATATTGGTCTGATTGCTCCAGTTGCCCGGAGTTGCATCGCCTATCACTCCCCAAACGGTTGCAACCTGCGTGTAGGTCATGGCAGTTGCATCAGCATTTATTTTGTAGTAACCTGCTGGAGAAGCAATATTATTGGCAGCATTAGGATCCAATACTCCGGGTTCCAATGTTCCTGCACCATTATTATTGGCGTAATTCGTTCCATTCCAGTTAGGTTGGCTTGCAAACTTCCAGTTTGCCGCAGCTGACATGTAGATATAACCTTCAAGTTTATCTCCCGCAGAAATGGTACTCATTACAATTGGCGAGTTGGCAGGATCCCAGTTATTAAAGGTAGAACCCGGATAGCTGGCAGCCACATAATCTCCCGGCAGATACCAGGTGAGAATATCAGACAAGGTAGTAAATGACACATCAGCTCCGTAGGCTGTACCTGCGCTATTGGTTGCATAGGCACGAACGTGGTAGGTCGTGTACTTGGTCAAACCGGCAATACTGCTGACAAAAGTACCAGTACCTGTACCTCCGGCAACTACTGTACCTGATATTGTCGGATTTGCACTGGCGCCGATGGCAAGACCACGGGCAGTAATTGTACCTCCGCCGTCATAGGTAACTGCTCCACCGGATGTTGCAGTGATTTTCGTAACCGCGGTGACCGCTGTAGTTGTCACAACCGGCAAATCGACCAGTGTGGTGAAATTTACTTCAGCGCCGTAGCCGGTGCCTGCAGAGTTAGTGGCGTAAGCACGGACATAATAAGTGGTATTACCTTTCAAACCGGTCAATGCACTATTAAATGCACCTGTTCCGGTTCCATCAGAGGTTTTTGTTCCTGAAATAACCGGACTATGTGCCGTGCCATAGGCTATACCACGGGCAGTGATGGGGGCGCCTCCGCCAACAATAACATTACCGCCACCGATACCGGCATTGCCAGTAATTGACGCGATAGGATAGGTATTAATCGTCGGAAGGACGGGTAGGGTGGTAAAAGTTACCTCTTCCCCGTAGAAGGTTCCAATTGCATTAATGGCATAAGCACGGGCATAATAAACAGTTGCATAAGCAAGACCACCAATTTTCACGGTGTAGGTTGCTCCTGTGGTTGGCCCTGTAAAGATAATTTTACTGTTGGAAGTTGTGGGAGCCGAAGAGGTATTATAACAGACTCCCTCTTCTGTAAAACCCGATCCCGCAGCCACAATAAAACCTACAACTGTAACAGAATCAGCGGTAATGTTTTTAAATTGAGAAGTTGAGACCTGCGCAGGATACCTGGTATTCGCAGTTTCCTTTGTACATGCGGCATACAAAAAAGTCGCAATAAAAAGGAAAGCCAATATTCTATAGTTGAATATTTTTTTCATACTAAAAATTTTATTTCGTTATTCAATGAATTGATTTTAAACTAGCCGGTTACCCGATTAGCTATTTTTCGTTATGGTCATACTATAGGTAGAGGTTCCAATGTTTACCTGTATTGTATAGTTACCAGCGGTCGCGATCGGAATATTCTGACTGCTTCCGTTATTCCACAAATTAGTCAACGAATAACCTGTATGAGTAGCATCTCCAAGACCAAGATTGACAAGTCCCCAGGCATCATTGGCCCTGATTTTTATCCCTCCGGCAGTCAGATTCAAGGTAATATACCAAAGTCCTGTGGCTGAATTATAATCCATCTTTGTATCGGGACTATTCCATGCATTAGGAGTTGCATCACCAATAACGCCAATCATATATGGAGTCAGGGAGAACGTTTTACCGGTAACACTAACGCTCATGATATACCATCCGCTTGTGGCTGCGGTTATCCCTGCGCCATTTACTGCAAGCGCTGCGCCACTAGCTCCATAGACCGTTCCGTTATCCGGGTTAACCAGCGTAAAGGGCTTTGTGGCATCCAGTTTTACATAACCTGTATAATTGCCATCACCCAATGCCGATTGAATACCCTCTGTTACACCTGCGCCAACCAAATTAAGCCGGGGCAAACCATAAACAGACACACTGGCCGTTTTGACAGCAGAGGTATAGACAAAAGGAGTAATACCAACCCCTGCAGTCTGGACCAGAGTCGAAATGATCCGGAAATCAATCGAAGAAACCGCATCGGCAGGGAATTTCTTTAATAAAAGTCCGTTAAGGTCGCTGACCGAGATTTTCATCTGGGTGTCATTGGTAGCTGTAAGAATAACCACCGGAGCCGCAAAATTGGTTCCTGCAGCACCCGCCTGGAGAACATAGTTGGCCGAAGCCACAAAGCCCGGATCAACAGCTGTACCAACAAAGGTCAGCGTATCTGTTCCGTGAGTCCGCTGAAGGGTCAGATTGGGTAAGGCACTTATTGCTGGAATATTTACAACGTCCAGCATAACCACTTTTGTGGCCTCCTTGGAGCAGCCAAACAAAAGTCCGAGCAACCCAATGAAAGATAATATCAGTAATTTTTTATTCATGGTTCAATAGATTAAAAGATTAATAACCAGGATTTTGATGGATATTTGGATTGGCTGAAACTTCATCGCCCGGAATCGGGAATAGGTTCAGATGGGAATCGGTATTGCCACCATTAAAAGTGCCGCCTTTCCATTGCCAGTTGTAGTTCCCATTGGTGAATTTACCAAAACGGACCAAATCGGTGCGTCGCTGAGCCTCATAATAGAACTCGCGGCCACGTTCATCGAGCAGGAATTGAGGGGTAACCTGACCTGAAGTAATGTTTCCGGAGGCATTACCATAGGCGCGTGTCCTGACTAAATTAATATCAGTTGCAGCGCTGGCGTCATTTCCAAGGTTATGGAACGATTCAGCCCTCATCAGTAAAGCGTCTGCATAACGGAAAACCGGGAAATCGGTACATGCATAGGCCGTATTATAATCTACCGTCGGGAGGGTACCGTTGGCATTTTTATTCCAGAATTTAAATACTCCGATACCATAATCACCACTTGATGAAGGACTTGGAATATTTTCGCTTTTCTTTTGAGTCATGAATACGCGTTGGTCCTTGCATTGCGCAAATAATGGGTCAGCTGCAGGAATTGGCTGACCGGCGTAGGTTTTAACCGTGTCGATCATCACATTCAAAAATTGCAGCCGCGCGCGGTTCCCGTTCCAGTTTGTGTTTGAAGTAAGTCCCAGGTTCGGTGCATTGATATAAGTTCCATCGCTGCATGATTCAATAATGAAGGTGGTACCCACATAACCTTGTGTGTTTGTTCCGTCCTGAGCCCAGGCAAAAATCATTTCCGGATTGTGCAGACCATCATTGTCTGCGCTGAAGTTTTGCCTGTAATTAGTTGCCAATGAATATTTTCCACTGTTAATCACACTGTCGCAATACATTTTGCAACTGTCAAATTTTGCAGTTCCGGTCCAAACCTGTGCATTGAGGTAAAGCCTGGCCAGCAACATCCATGCGGCAGCTTTATCTGCTTCAGGATAAGAAAACTTTGGTGCCCCCAGTTTTGGGCCTATCCGATGCAATTCAGAGGTGACAAAATTGAACAATTTGGTCCTGCCCACGGTGGCTACCGGATCCATTTGCTTAGGGAAGAATTTACCGACACCGTTAGCTTCAGTGGTAAAAGGGGGATTTCCAAAAAGGTCCATATCCCAGGTGTATGCCAGCGCCCTAAGGAACCGGGCTTCTGCATTATACCGTATGATTACAGGATCAGTGCTGGCATTGGTCTGTCCAATAAACAGATTGGCATAGGTAACACTTAAACCCAAACGCTGATAGAGTGCAGTAAGAAAAGGATTTTGCGCACTCCAGGTCTGTGTATTCAGGTCGGCAATACCGACGTCTCCCCAGGCACACATTGCTTCATCGGTGGTTATTTCCTGGCAATTCCATAATGCCCTGGTAGTTGTAAAGAAGTCATTGTCCGACGCGGTAATATCCGGCCCGCCAACACTTCCCTGGCCATTAATGATGAAACTTGCATAAATTTTACCCAGTGTCTCAGCTCTGTAAATAGCGCTGTCTCCTAAATTCCCCGACAAAATTGTATTCGGATCCTTTGAAACTACATTTAAATCTTTCACGCACGAATTGACAATCAATGCAGAAAGAACAATTCCTAATATTAAAATCTTCTTATTCATATCTATTTTTTATTAGAATATTAATAGGTTATACTTAAACCAAGCATGAAAGTACGTGGTCTTGGATAGAATGTATTATCTACGCCACCCGGAACTTCAGGATCGATCCCTTTATATTTGGTGATCGTCAAAGCATTTTGAACCGTCAGACTCAACCTTACCTTGAAATGCTCACATAGGTCATCAAAATTATAACCTCCGCTTACATTATCCAGTTTAAAGAAGGAAGCATTTTGAACAAAATAATCACTGGTAAACTGACGTGACACAAAATTTGTTGTACTTAAGGTGGTTGGCATATTCTTCCAATATCCGATCTGATACATTTGATCGTATGAAGCTCCGGCAGCTACACCGTTATAAACGTACCCTCCAAGGTTTGTCCGTGCAGAAGCTGACAAATCGAATTTTTTGTAGTTATACCTTGCAGAGAAACCCATCAAATACTTTGGAGTAGGACTTTTGTCGATGTATTTATCGGCATTGTTACCACTTATTGTGTTGCCCTTACCTGATAAATCAACATACATTCCCTCAACAGGATTACCTAATGTGTTATATACCTGTTTATTAACAAAGAAAGAGTATGGAGCCTGGCCAACCCTGGTCACCTGGTTTGTGCCTGTAAAAGCGCTGCCATAGAGGATTCCGATATAATTTGGATCATTGGAGATCAGCAATTTGGTGACCTCTGTGCGGTTATAGGTAAAATTAAATCCCAGGGTAAGGTTCATATCTTTCTTGGAGATTGGGACCAGGTTCAGGTTTAATTCAACACCCCGGTTATTCAAACTACCTACGTTGGTCAAGAGCGTATTGGAGAAGTTACTTCCACTTGGGATGGTAACGGTGTTTAGCAGGTTGTCAGTGACGCGGTAATAAACATCCAACGAGCCTGTAATCCGGTCCTTGAGGAATCCGAAATCGATAGCGGCATTGGAAGTAGTTGTCGATTCCCATTTAATATTGGGATCGTAGGCATTTGGACGCAAGGTTGGAAGATAAACTCCACCGATTGGATAATATGATCCGGCTACAGACCTGATATAATTAGCCTGTGCGGGATAATCATTTCCGACATCTTGCTGTCCGGTGATCCCCCAGCCTAAGCGAAGTTTCAGATCTGACAATATGCTGTTATTCTTCAGGAAAGATTCCTCTTTGATCTTCCAGGCAAAAGCTGCAGATGGGAAAAGACCCCATTGGTTCCCTTTTGCAAAACGGGAAGAGCCATCATCACGGACAGTAGCTGTCAGGAGATACCTGTTCTTAAAGGTATAATTCAAACGGCCAAAGAACGAAACAAGGTAGTTTTCAGTAGTAAAGAAGGTACTGTCGACTTTCTGATAGGCATGTGTTGCATCAACGATTCCGCGTTTATAGTCATTTCCGTCACGTTTAAAATGCTGCCATGAATAACCGGCTGTAGCATCAATTTTATGGTCCTGGCCTAACTCTTTCACATAATTCAGGTAGAAATCGAGCAGATTATTATAATTGTTTCCTTTATAATTATCGAGCTGGCCATTCAGCGGAGCGGTAAGCACTGAAGGAGAAGTTACCGGACGGTTGTTGTGTCCTGTTCCCTGGGCATTATCTGTTGCGAGATTTAAATTGGCATGCAATCCGGTAATATATGGGATCTTATAATCGGCCTGAATATTAGCCACCACCCTGTTTACCACAGATTTGTTGTCAGACATCATCAATTGCTCCAGCGGATTCGCAGTACCCAGATTGGCGCCATAATTGCTCCACTGGAAATAACCTGCAGAGTTATTCATGCCAATGGCACTTCTATCATATACTGGTTGGGTCGGGTCCATATCTTTGGCAGAGCCGACGGCTCCAGTGTCGGAGAAATTCTGATTCGTATTCATCCCTTTGGCATTGATGTTCAGTTTTAATGTGCCATCAAGGAGGGTTGGGGTAAGATTCACAGAACCTGTAAACCGTTGCATCTCGGTAGTTTTTAAAATACCATTCTGGTCTGTAAAACCGACAGAAACACGGTATGGCAGGCTTTTAACAGCGCCCGACAGGCTTACATTGTGGTCATGTGAAAAAGCAGGGCGATAGATCTGACTCTGCCAGTTGGTATTGTAAGATCCAAGTTTATTGTAGCTGTCAGAACTATAAATGCCGGGATGGTTAAAAGCAATTTGCCGAACCTGATCACCGGAATAAACATCAAGATATTTGATTGCCTCACCCACAGAAGCATTTCCATTATAGGAGATCTTCATGGGAGTACCAATTTTACCGCTTTTAGTCGTAATCAGGATGACCCCGTTTGAAGCCCTGTTACCATAAATGGCGGCTGATGAGGCATCTTTCAAAACAGTAAATGTTTCAATATCGTTAGGATTAACAAAGGAGAGGAAGTTTGAACTTCCGCCAACATTATTATTATCAAGTGGTACGCCATCGACGATAATCAAAGGATCATTGGATGCATTCAAGGATGACCCGCCACGAATTCGGATTGTTGCGCCGCTTCCCGGAGCTCCGCCGGCAGTTGTAATCACAACCCCTGCACTTTTCCCTACGATCAGATCCTGAGGAGAGGTCATTACCCCATTATTGAAATCTTTTGTGCTAACTGTGCTCACTGCACCGGTTGCATCAGATTTTTTTACGGTTCCATAGCCAATAACAACCACTTCATCAAGTCCTTTAACTTCCGTTCTTAAGGAGACATTCAGTGTTGTCTGTTGTCCTATCGCTACCGTTTGAGCCTGATAACCGATGAATGAAAAGACAAGGTTCGCCCCAGGAGCCGCCTTGACGGAGAATTTTCCATCCACGTCGGTAACGGTGCCTGTGTAGGTACCCTGAATCAAAACTGTTACGCCGATAAGTCCTTCATTGGTAGTCGCATCGGTAACTTTACCGGTAATTGATCTCTCCTGTGCTGTTACCGACAGAGTCAGTAGCGCAAATAAGAAAAACCAAATTGCTTTCATTTTTACAATTTCAAATTTCATGTGATTCAAATTAATGGTTCATAATTCATTGTTCAAATTTTTCATCATTTAAGGCATTTTTAACATTTATGCACTTGAATATCAATTGCTTGCCTTCACGAATGCTTTCCCTTACTCATTTCGGCTTGACAAATAAAAACATTTTTAACATATTTTTAACATGACTTTTCATCGTATGACCCAAATATTATTATGCAAACGTTTGCGGTGACGTTTGCACCAGATATGTTATACAACATGTTTTTATAATCGGGGTAAAGAAGCCAAAATTTAATCTCCCAGTTTTGGTAAAAAATTATTGCACAATCCGTATTTATTATTACTTTAGTGAAGTTATTTTACCAAAGAACTAAACCCTTTGATGAACAGTCAGGTTACTATTAAAGATATTGCGAAAGCACTTGGTATTTCTGCATCCACTGTTTCAAGAGCCCTGAAGGATCATCCCGACATCAGCCGGGATACCAAAGACGCTGTGAATGAACTAGCAAAAAAGCTTCATTATAAGCCCAATGCGGTGGCGCTATCGCTGAAAAGCAGCAAAACCAATACCATCGGGGTTATTATCCCCGAGCTGGTTCACTACTTTTTTTCTTCCGTAATTAGCGGGATCGAAGATGTAGCGTATGATGCGGGCTATAACGTGATTATCTGTCAGTCGAACGAAAAATACGACCGGGAGATTATCAATGCCCAGGCGCTCCTCTCCAACCGGGTTGAAGGGGCCCTGATTTCGATCTCGAAGGAAACAATAGATTTTGCCCACCTGCAATTAATCGAAGAGAGCGGCATTCCAATTGTATTTTTCGACAGGGCGCCTTTTGGATTCGATTCAGATACCGTGATTATCGATGATCAAAAAGCAGCTTATAATGCTGTATGTCATTTAATTGAATCTGGATGCAAAAGAATTGCCCACCTGGCTGCACCCACTTCGCTCGGAATCGGGAAATACCGTCTCGAGGGGTATAAAGAGGCTTTGAAAGAGCACAATATGCCCTATCTTGAGGAGTATGTAATTATTGCCGATTCGTTCGACCTTGCAGCTGTTGCAACCCGAAATCTTATTCAGCTCCCGATACCACCCGACGGAATTTTTACAGTAAACGATCTGACAGCCGTTGGGGTGATGAAAACTTTACAGAAAATGGGGATTGCCGTACCGGATAAAGTGGCGATTATGGGGTTCTCGGCAGGAAGTTATTCGGATATCACCACCCCTACCCTAAGCTCGGTGGATCAACATGGCTACGAAATGGGTACCCGCGCGGCAACAATACTCCTGGAGCGGATTGAAGGGCAGAGAAAAGGTCCGGGAGAAACATTTTATGTCGAAACAAACCTGGTAATCCGGGAATCGACCCGAAAAATCTGATTTTTTTCAGCTTTCGCAATCGTTTGCATAAAGAGTTTTGAGAAATACTCAACTATTATTTTGATATGAAAGCAATTAGTTATTGCTTTTTACAGATTTCCAATCTATATTTGCCTCCGAATACCAATTGTCTTTCCCCATTACAAATCGTACTCCATACCAGGATTACGACCTCACTCATTTTATAATTGATGGTTTTATAGCTGTCTGAACTTTTGTTCTGCTCATTTATTAACCCTGATTAACCGATCTTCCGGAAATTTTTCGGTCCATTGGTTTCGGCTGTCGTAAAATAATGATTGCCCGATTTATGTCTGATTAGCAAACTGCAATTAAAAATTATGGAAAAAAAACCGCGTCTCTCTTTTTGGTCGATCTGGAACATGAGCTTCGGCTTTATGGGTGTACAGATTGGTTATTCACTTCAGAATGGAAATACAAGCCGTATATTATCGGCCTTAGGGGCAGATGTACACCATTTAAGTTATTTCTGGCTTGCTGCTCCGCTTGCAGGATTAATCGTACAACCAATTATCGGGCTTTTCAGTGATAATACCTGGACGCGCATTGGTCGCAGAATACCTTTCATCCTGATGGGGGCAATTATTTCGGCACTGGCAATGTTTTTTATGCCAAACTCCGAATTCTTCACCTACATCCTCCCTCCGCTGTTTTTTGGTGCATTTATGCTCCTTTTTATGGATACCTCATTTAATATCACAATGCAGCCTTTCAGAGCGCTGGTGGGTGATATGGTATCGGAAGAACAGCGGAATCAGGGGTATTCGGTTCAAAGTTTTTTAATTAATGCCGGAGCAGTCGTTGGCTCACTGCTCCCTTTTGTCCTTACCTGGATTGGCGTATCTAATGTCCCTGCAGCAGGTGAAAAAGTTGCCCCGACAGTAATCTGGGCCTTTTACCTTGGAGGGGGAGCACTGCTGCTCTCGGTTCTTTGGACCAGTTTTACCACCAAAGAATATCCACCTGAGCAGTACCGGAAATACAACCAGATTAAAGAGGCCACGCCAGTACGGAGTTCCTTCATCTCGTTAATCAAAGAGATCCCGGTTACCATGTGGAGACTGGCCATCGTTCAATTCTTCTCCTGGTTTGCACTCTTCCTGATGTGGGTCTACACCACTCCCGGAGTTGCGCAAAATGTGTGGAAAACCGTCGCCGCTGATTCAACTTCAGCCGGATACAATGAAGCGGGAAACTGGGTAGGTGTTATTTTTGCCGGTTACAGCTTATTCGGAGCCCTTTTCTCACTCATCATGGCACGCTTGGCTAATCACCTAGGCCGTAAGACAACCTATATGCTCGCCCTGATGGCAGGAAGTGCCGGCCTGATCTCTATGATTTTTATTCAAAATCAATACGGTCTGATAATCTCTATGGTAGGTATAGGAATTGCCTGGGCTGCAATACTTGCAATGCCTTACGCAATTTTGTCGGCAGCACTCCCGTCAGACAAAATGGGAGTTTACATGGGTATTTTCAACGCAACAATTACCATTCCTCAGATTGCCGCAGGATTACTTGGTGGCGTGGTATTATCGCTGGCAGGCGGGAAAGCGATTCTTATGCTGGGAGTTGCCGGATTGTCCATGTTAGTGGCTGCACTATCGGTTGTTTTTGTTACGGAACATATTACTAAAGATTAAGGTTTGAAAATAAAAGCGTGTTTATTTGATCTGGATGGCGTTGTGGTCGATACGGCCCGTTACCATTACATAGCCTGGAATAAAATAGCCGAAGAGCTCGGTTTTTATTTCTCTGAACAGGATAATGAGCGGCTTAAAGGGGTAAGCCGCATGGAGTCACTGGATATTTTGCTTGAAATAGGCAAAATAAAAATGGATTCGTCACAAAAAGCTGTCTTGGCGGAAAAAAAGAATGATCTGTATGTCTCCTATATCAGGCTGATGACTCCGGCTGAAATACTTCCCGGCGTTATCCAATTCCTGGATGAACTGCACAATAACAACCTGTTGATTGCCCTTGGATCAGCCAGTAAGAATGCGATGTTCATTCTTGACAAAATCGGGCTGGCAGATAAGTTTGATGTGGTGATTGACGGCAATAAGGTCTCCAAAGCGAAGCCTGATCCGGAAGTGTTTTTAAAAGGTGCATCCGAATTGGAAGTTAGCCCCGCAAATTGCCTGGTATTTGAAGATGCACAGGCTGGCATCGATGCTGCCCGAAACGGAGGGATGTCGGTAATCGGTATTGGAAAAGGTGAAAACCTGAAAAATGCCGATTTTGTAATCCCGGGTTTTGTGAACATGAATATTGATCAATTAAGATCATGGTATTTGTAGGGAGGTGTGACATACATCCATATATAAATAAAGGACATTAATATGAAAGACTATATCATACATAACGGGTGGAAAATTATTGAGGAAGGATTCCATCCGGAATATAACAAAATAACGGAGAGCCTCATGAGTCTCGGAAACGGACGAATTGGGCACCGGGCAAATTTTGAGGAGAAATTCACCGGGGAGACACTTCAGGGAAACTATGTTGCCGGTGTCTACTACCCCGATAAAACCCGTGTTGGCTGGTGGAAGAACGGCTATCCAAGATATTTTGCAAAGGTACTCAATGCCGCAAACTGGATTGGTATTGATGTGAAAATCGGAAACGAGACACTTGACCTGAATACTTCCAAAATCCTGGAATTCAAACGCGAATTAGATATGCAGGAAGGTCATCTAAACCGCGAATTTATTGCCCAGCTCCCTTCAGGCAGGCAGATAAAAGTGGTCACCAGGCGTTTTATGAGTATTGTTGATTCTGAAATCGGCGCGATCAGGTATACCCTTACCGCACTTAATTTCTCCGACAAAATCATCCTTACCCCTTATCTTGACTTTGATGTCCGCAATGAAGATGCCAATTATGACGAAAAATTCTGGGATGAGGTCGATATCAATGTAAAACCCGGCGAGGGATATATCGTGGCAGAGGTGCGAAAAACACTTTTCCATGTCTGTTCCGGGATGAAAATAAATATATTGCGCAACGGCAAACAATGTCCTTTCTCAGCTGATGTCGAAAACCGCACCAAATTTATAGCCAACATTATCCCTTTGACCATCACCCAAGGGGAATCGATAACACTTGAAAAATTTGGGGTAAATGTCTCATCAGAAAATTTTCAGAAAGAGAAACTTCTAAAAACAGCTGCAAAACATTTGAATGCTGCACATCACAAAGGGTTTGATCAGCTTGAACTTGAACATAAGCAAGCCTGGCTTGAAAAATGGAAGAGCAGCGATATCATTATCGAAGGGGATGCAGCCGCCCAGCAAGGGATTCGCTTCAACATCTTCCAGCTTCACCAAACCTATACAGGAGAGGATGAACGGCTGAACATTGGCCCCAAAGGCTTTACCGGCGAAAAATACGGCGGATCAACTTACTGGGATACTGAGGCTTTCTGTCTCCCTTTCTACCTTTCAACCGCTCCGGTACAGGTCGCACGTAATTTACTGAAATACAGACACAAACACTTAAAGAAAGCGATTGAGAATGCCGAAATTTTAGGATTCAACAAGGGCGCTGCATTGTACCCGATGGTGACCATGAATGGGGAGGAGTGCCATAATGAATGGGAAATCACATTTGAAGAGGTACACCGGAACGGAGCAATCGCCTTTGCCATATTCGACTATATCCGCTATACCGACGATTGGGACTATCTGATTCCAAACGGCTTCGAAGTATTGCTCGCCATTTCCCGCTTCTGGGCTCAACGGGTAAACTGGTCTGAAGAGCGTCAGAAATATGTTATGCTTGGCGTTACCGGGCCCAACGAATACGAAAATAACGTAAACAACAATTTCCATACCAACCGCATTGCCGCCTGGACCCTTCAATATACTCTCGAAGTAATTGAGTATCTCAAGGAAAATCACCTTTTACAATACAACCATTTACTCGAAAAATGGCACTTTAACGAAAAAGAAGAAACATCCCTCTGGCACGATATCATAGAAAATCTTCACTTCCCATTTGACGAAAAAAGAGGCATATTCCTTCAGCAGGATGGATTTCTTGATAAAACATTACTGACAGTTGCTGAAATACCAGCCACAGAACGGCCCATAAACCAGCACTGGTCTTGGGACCGCATATTGCGCTCACCCTATATTAAACAGGCAGATACACTCCAAAGTATATTCCTCTTTGAAGAACAATATGATAGGGAAACGATTAAAAAGCATTTTGATTTTTATGAGTCATATACCGTCCATGAGTCATCTTTATCCCCATGCATCCACACCATATTGGCCGCAGCGATTGGTTACAAGACCAAAGCATACGAACTTTATCTCCGGACTGCAAGACTCGACCTTGATGATTACAACAACGACACCGCCGATGGATGCCACATTACTTCGATGGGTGGAACCTGGATGGCCTTTGTGAAGGGTTTCGGAGGAATGCGCGTAAACCGGGGCCAAATAACCTTTGCCCCTTTTATCCCCGACAACTGGAATTCCTATTCGTTCCGGATAAACTTCAGAAATACCATTCTTAAAATAAATGTTACCAAGGAGAAGGTAAGTATTGAAAATCTTTCTGACAAGGAAATTGCGCTTATGCTTTGCGATCAGAAACAGTTTATCGGCGGAAATAAAAAGGTCGAAGTTCAACTTAAAAAATAATATAAATGTACTCAAAGCAAATTCCCTTAAAGAGAATAGCCCTTCTATCCATTCTCTTAATTAGTCTGCTTCCGGTTTATGCAGCCAATAAACCAACACTTAACCGGGTAGAGCCCCCATTTTGGTGGGCAGGATTTAAAAATCCATCATTGCAGCTGATGGTTTACGGAGAACGGATATCCGAAACCAAACCGGAAATCAGTTACCAGGGTGTACAATTGGTTGCGACTTCTTCCATTGAAAATCCCAACTATCTCTTCCTCGATCTGAGCCTCGCTCCCACAGTGAAGCCTGGTAAATTTGATATTCTGTTTAAACAAAACGGCAAAACCATCATAAGTTCAACCTACGAATTAAAAGCCCGGGAAAAAGGTTCTTCACAACGGGTTGGATTCAACAGCTCCGATGTCATGTATCTGATTATGCCTGACCGGTTTGCAAACGGTGATTCAACCAATGACTCCAAAGCGGATGAACTTGAAAAATCCAACCGCAATGACCCGAATGGCCGTCATGGGGGGGATTTAAAAGGGATTCAGGATCATCTCGATTACATCCGGGATAACGGATATACCGCCCTCTGGGTTAATCCGGTGCTGGAAAACAATATGCCGCATGTATCCTACCATGGCTATTCAACTACCGATTTTTATAAGGTTGACGGCAGGTTTGGCACAAACGCCGATTATCAGCAGTTAGGCGCCGAAGCGAAGAAGAGAGGAATCAAGATGGTTATGGACATGATATTCAACCATATTGGCCTTAGCCACTGGTGGATGAAAGATATGCCGATGAAAGACTGGATTAACGGATTTCCTAACTATTTCATTACCAATCACAAGAAAGCGACGGTCCAGGATCCGTATGGTTCGGTCAGTGATGCCAAAGAATTTACCGACGGATGGTTTGTTCCCAGTATGCCAGATCTAAACCAGCGCAATCCTTATCTCGCCAATTATCTGATCCAGAATTCAATCTGGTGGATTGAATATGTTGGTCTCGACGGGATCAGAATGGACACTTATCCATACCCCGACAAACAGATGATGGCCAACTGGACCCAAAAAGTTATGGAAGAATACCCCCACTTTAATATCGTGGGCGAGGAATGGAATACCAATCCGGCAGCTGTCGCTTTCTGGCAAAAGGGGAAAATAAATCCCAACGGATATACCTCCTATCTTACGAGCCTGATGGATTTTCCCATCCAGAACGCCCTGGTCAAATCGATGACCGAAGGGTGGGGTTTCAATCACCTATACGAAACCTTATCATTGGATTATCTCTATCCCAAAGCGGACAATCTGGTAATTTTTGCCGAAAATCATGATACAGAACGCTATTTTTCAGCCATTGGCGATGACATTTCAAAGTTAAAGTCCGCCATGATTTTTTTGATGACCACCCGCGGAATCCCGCAGGTTTATTATGGCGGAGAAATTTTGATGAAAGGTTATAAGCGCGATGGCGACGGGTCACTCCGGAAAGACTTCCCGGGCGGCTGGGAAGGCGACCAGATCAACGGGTTCAAAGGGACCGGTCTCACAGCAGACCAGCTCGATTTTCAGCAATTCATGAAAAAACTGGTCAACTGGAGGAAAAGTAAAAGTCTCATTCATAATGGCTTGCTTAAGCATTATTATCCTAAGGACAACCTCTACGTCTATTTCCGGTATAATGATCAGCAATCAGTTATGGTTATCCTGAATTTGAATAATGAAACTAAAACCCTGAATACATCCCGGTTTGCCGAATCAATGCAGGGGTTCACTTCGGCTACGGATGTTATGTCAGGAAATTCCTTGAATGAATTGAATAACATTACTATTCCGGGGAAAACCTCACTGATCCTCGAGTTAAAATAGATAAAGTTTAAGTCCTGACAGTTTCTGCGAACCTGTCAGGACTTTTATTTCAAACCACTCTATCAAATTACCGGCTGTTGATTTTAATAGTGTTGCGGATGCCATTCCATTCCCGTTTTTAAACCGGGTTCCCAATGAAAATCTTTTCAACCAGGCTCCTGCTCCCAGGATAAATGCTTGTTCAACGTTTCAGTGACTATCAATTGCAATAAAATTTTGAGTCGTACCGTTGAAAAAAATAGTTTCAATTTTCCATGTATCTTTCAAAATTATAGCAAAGCCACGCGTTATTCCTGCAACTACAAAAAGAAAAATCTGTTTTGTTCAAACCGGAAATTTAAATCGCAGCATATTATTAATTTTCAAATAAATAAGGTCAAAATTAATAGTACATTACCTATTTCCGATTACTTAGTAATAAATACTCTGGATTGTATCTCCTGATTTTTATTAAAATATTCAGAAAATTGATTTTGGTATTGTAAATTCTCAGCAATAGAATTTATACTATCATTAACTATGATATACGGTTTATAGATTAATATCTCAAAATGAGAACCCCTTTTTATATAAAAATTCTCATTGCCATTTTTACCCGGGTAAAAGTATAAGTACTTGTTGCCTGTAATCAATGTTTGCGGAAAGTGAGTATCCAATCCCGATTTAGGCGCAGCACTAAATTGTAAATCCTGTAATTCACGGGAACTTCGTTCAGTTTGAACAATTGGACCACAATATATTTCATTCCATACAACAAATCTCAAAATATCAATAGGTTTAAAATTCCGTATCTCCTCTTACAGTTTCCTTCCAAATAAATGTTCGCAGGATTTGATTCCCGGTCCCGATAATTTATTAACCCCCTTAACATACCTCCATTTAATTTAATGATATAACCCTCAGAATATTTTTGTTGAGCATATAGGGGTTAAACAAGAAGAATTCCCGCAACAAACAGAATATCTGCTTAATCAAATTATTCATAATTTTAATTTTTGCGGGTTCTGGTTTAAAGCATTTATCTGTTTGATTATTATACTACTAACCCAAACAAATTAAATTTACCAATTAATAATAGAATATATAATTATCATTATAAATGTTTCAATAAAAAAAAAGCGGCAATATAATGCATAAAAGAAAGCAAGGCTATTAACCTTGCTTTCTTTATGAAAATATACGCATGAGAATTAATCCGGGTACGGCCTTTATTCTTAAATGGGAGAACCATCCCCTGAAAATATCCATTTGAATACTAACATCAGTAGTTATGTAAGGACTCAGGCTAAGTTAATTAATTTAAAAATCCAATAGATAAATGCCGCCAAAGCCATTGAAACAGGGATAGTCAGGATCCAGGCATAAAGCAGGCTCCTGGTTACACCCCAGTGAACAGCGGCGACCCGTTTTGTTAAGCCCACCCCCATTATGGCTCCTGTAATGGTATGTGTGGTACTGACAGGAATACCAAATGCCTCAGTTCCGAAAAGTAAGATTGCACCTGCACTGTCAGCTGCAACCCCTTCGAACGGAGTTAACTTTGTAATCTTTGAACCCATTGTCTTGATGATTCGCCATCCACCCATCAGGGTTCCGGCAGAAATTGCAGTATAGCAACTGATGACAATCCACATTGGGATATCGTGAATTTTTCCGTCAATGAAGTTAATATGTGCCCATGATGGAATTGAAGCCGGATCCGCTGATTTAAAATAGACCAATAATGAGGCCGATATAATCCCCATAACTTTCTGGGCATCATTTCCGCCATGTCCAAGACTAAGCAATGCGGACGAGAATAACTGACCCTTTCGAAACCAGCGCTTCAATCTGAAGGGGTTGAAACTCTTAAATATCCATATTAAAGCAATAGAGATGAAATATGAGAGGAACATCCCAATCAAAGGAGCCAGAAATATAAAAGCGGCTATTTTTAATATCTTATCGGAATGAACCACACTCCAACCCGAAAATGCAATTGCTGCGCCGGCAAATCCTCCAACCAGGGTATGCGACGAGCTGGAAGGGATCCCCAGGTACCAGGTGATCAGATTCCAGATAATTGCCGCGATAATGCCTGCCAGAATCACCTGAAGATTAATCATATTCGTATCCACAACTTTTGCAATTGTATCTACAATATGAAGCTCAAATATCCCGTATGCGGCAAAATTAAAAAACGCGGCCCAGATTACTGCCTGCAAAGGAGTAAGGACTTTGGTGGATACAACTGTTGCGATTGAATTGGCTGCATCGTGAAATCCATTGATTAAATCGAAAATTAAAGCCAGCACAACGATGGCAACTAACAAGGTAAAATCCATGTCTGATTATGATATTTTTACAATGATTGATGAAAAGACATTAGCCACATCATCACATTTGTCGATCGCCTTCTCGAGTGAGGCGAGGATATCTCGTTTCTTAATCAGATTTATGGCGTTTGTCTCTATCTCGAATAGATTGGAGAGATATTCCTGGTACAAATAGTCTACTTCACTCTCATAGGTGCTGATGGTAGCGCATGATTCGGCAAATTTCAGAAAATCAGACGCATTTTTTACGCTATGCAGAACCACCTGGATCTCCTTGGTAGCAGCATGTATGTAATCGGCTATTTTCCCAAATTCGACCGGAAAAGTAGGGAGCTTATAGAAATGAGTCCGGATGGCTGCTGTGTGAATATAGTCAACCACATCGTCTATTGTCGAAATCAGCTGGTGAATATCCTCCCGGTCAAATGGGGTGATAAACGTCCCGTTTAATTCAATAAGTAACTGATGTGTAATTACATCCCCGGTATGTTCGGCTTCTTTAATCAGTTTGATATAAACTTCCCGCTCATTCAAATCATTTTCACCCATCAATTTAATCAGCAAATCGGAGGATACTACCAGATTGTCCGCTGCCTCAATAAACAACGGAAAAAACTTGCGGTCCTTAGGAACAAGAAATCCGAATATTTTGTCCAGATTCATAATTTATATGATTTTAATAGTTTGAATTTAATTAGCGTGCTAATTTATGATTTTCTGTTGGAGGAATTGCAGATTTATCAACTGAAGTGACAGTTTTTAATCAATTTCGTCATATTAAACAAAATAAATCTGTAACGATTTGGAAATTAGGTGGCATTACAAATAATCAGGATTTCGTGTAGGATACAAAATCCCGTGTTGCTTTGAGCAGGTTTACCGTCTGAAGAAGCAGGTGTTTTGTTTCTGACATCACTCCAAAATATAAAACCGAATTGCGGCCGTTGGTCTCCTTTTTCTTGATTCTGCGAATCTGCCGCTTCTCCTGTTCACGCATCAGCTCAAGAATCTCTTTCCGTTTTTGTATCAGCTCATCAATCTGTTCAAATCTCGACTCTTTAATAATATGGAGTGCAAAATTAAGGAAATCGGTCACCTGATTGCTGAATTCGGTCAGCTCGGCATTCTGATCCTCGGCAAAAGGTCTGTGGTTATTGGCAAGATGTTCATGAAGCGGCCGGATCACATATTTAATCGAGTGTGCCATCTCCCGCAAATAATCTACAATCTGCACATAATAATGACCCGTCTCGATCGAATCGTGCTGAAGCTGCTGGATGATCCTGTAAGTATTGGCCTTAAGTCGTCTTGCCCGCTGATTAAACTCTTCAATCTCCGTCTCAATCTCCTCCAATAGCTTCATGTTTTCCGAATGAAAACCTGAAATGCCCAGATAATAGGTCTTTGAAATCATTATAATGGCATTCGAAGAATCTTCAGTGGTCTTGACCAGCACACTTTCGGCTTTGATTAATGGTTCAGAAAACTCTTCCGTCTCAGAAATCCCCGGCTCACTTTTAGGCAGGTTCTTACGATTGCGGGAAAATATAAGTATTAACCGTGCCACAATCATTCCGAGAATAAACCAAAAAAGAGGATAAAATCTTTCCATTAAAAAAAATAGCTTTTTTGCAACCGACAAATGTATTTCCGAGCGGGGAACTATAGTGCAATTAGTGTATTAAATAAACGTTAATTAGTCAGCCCAAATGAAAAATTGGAGGGAAGAGTAATTAAATTTAAATTTGCACTCAAGAACTCTAATAGTTACAGCGGATGATTCCAGTAAAAACAAGTACACCACAGAAATTATCAATTACTTCTTCCGTAATCATTACGGCTTTCACTGCCATATTAATGATGATTGCACATTGGCTGGGCTGGACTTTCTGGCTGCCCATATTTATTGCCGTTCTTTTTCTCATATCCTATTTCACTACCCTATACATCCTGTCTGTGCTTATCAATGATAAAATCACCCCTATTTATAAAACCATCAGTGAGGTTCCCTTTGAAATGAAACGGATTACCAAACTAATGCATGGGAACAGGGATCTGATTGCAGAAGTTGATCAGGAAGTGAAACAATGGGCCGAGGATAAGCTCGCTGAAATTGACCGTTTACGGGAACTCGAAAAATACCGGAAGGATTTTGTGGGAAACGTCTCTCATGAATTAAAGACTCCTATCTTTAATATTCAGGGGTATATCCTTACCCTGCTCGACGGAGGTCTGGAAGATCCCAAAATCAACCGCCTCTACCTGGAGCGGACAGAAAAGAGCATCGACAGAATGATTAGTGTTGTTGAAGACCTTGAATCGATCACAAAGCTTGAATCGGGAGAGCTGAAAATCAACAAAGAGCCATTCGACCTCGTGAAACTAACCGAAGAGGTGTTTGAATTTGAATTACGTGATTCAAAGGAGCGAAGAATCAGTATGAACCTTGTAGTCCCCCCAAATAAACCTGTATTTGTAATGGCCGACAAAAAGCGAATTTTCGAAGTCATCAGCAACCTGGTTGGAAATGCCATTAAGTATGGCAAGAAAGGGGGAAACGTAAATGTGGTTTTTTACGATATGGATAAAATGGTTCTTATTGAAGTGAGTGATGATGGTATTGGAATTGAGAAGAAGGACCTTATCCGGATCTTTGAACGTTTCTACCGCGTCGATAAAAGCAGATCAAGAATCCAGGGAGGGACCGGGCTGGGACTATCGATCGTCAAACACATCATCGAAGCCCATGAGCAGACGATTCACGTTAAAAGCCAGGCAGATAAAGGGACAACCTTTACCTTTATGCTTGAAAAATACAACAGATAAAAATATTTACATCCGATAATGGCAAACTCCAAATTATCACTATATTTATTTCCTTGAAATCCGGGCAATCAATTAATAAAAAAACAAATGGTAGAAAAAGATAATACGCCAAGAATACTTCTTGTCGATGACGAGGAGGATATACTCGAATTTGTCAGCTATAATCTTCAACGTGAAGGATTCCGCGTTTATTCAGCCCGTAACGGACTGGAAGCCATTGAAATGGCAGGAAAGGTTAAACCCGACCTAGTGATTCTTGATGTGATGATGCCCGAAATGGACGGTATCGCCGCCTGCGAGGAGATCCGTAAACTTCCAAGTTGTAAAAATGTGATAATTGCCTTTCTGACCGCACGCGGCGAAGATTATTCCCAGATTGCCGGCTTTGAAGCGGGTGCCGATGACTATATCACCAAACCTGTCCGCCCTAAAGTATTAATTAGCCGCGTAAAAGCATTGCTGAAAAGGGCCGGGGGAATTTCTGCCGATAACACCGATAACAGTAAGATACTGAATATCGGAAATATCGTGATTGACAAGGAACGGTACATCCTGATTATTGACAACAAAGAGCTTACATTGCCCAGAAAGGAATTTGAATTGTTGTCGTTGCTGGTTTCAAAACCGGATAAGGTTTTTACCCGCGATGAGATTTATAAATCGGTCTGGGGAAATAATGTGATTGTCGGCGATCGTACTATCGACGTACATATCCGGAAATTACGCGAAAAAATAGGGAATGATCATATACGGACTCTGAAAGGTATCGGATATAAATTTATTACCTAATTGCAGAAATTCAGATCCTAATATGTTCAAAAGGTAAAATAAAAAAAGATAAAATTCAAAATTTATGTGGGCAAGCTGGAAGCAGCCTTCCCGGGGAATTACCAGGTCCTCTTTGCATTTTGGACTTTAAAGTTTTAATTTTGCACTATCTTACAGCTCCTTACGCATCCGGGCAACGGGGATATCGAGCTGTTCCCTGTATTTGGCCACAGTCCTTCGCGCTATCTCATATCCTTTGTCATTCAGGATCTGTGTGAGCTTATCATCGTTCAGCGGTTTTTGCTTACTCTCATTGTCGATACACTCCTGCAAAATCGATTTGATCTCCCGCGTGGAGACCTCTTCTCCGGTATCTTTCTGCATCGATTCCGAAAAGAAATATTTCAAGGGGTAAATTCCAAAATGGGTCTGGATGTATTTGCTGTTCGAGACTCTGGAGATGGTGGAGATATCAAGGCCTGTCCGGTCAGCAATATCTTTTAGGATCATGGGACGCATTTTGGTTTCGTCCCCCTCCATAAAATATCCCTTCTGATACATTAATATCTCAGTCATAACCAGCATCAGGGTCTCCTGACGCTGTTTAATCGCATCGATGAACCACTTGGCTGAATCGATCTTTTGTTTGACAAAAAGAACCGCATCCTTTACATCGCGGGTCATTGACTTCCGGTTATCCTGATAAGACCGGAGCATATTGGTATAATGGCGGCTGATATTCAACTCAGGAACATTTCGCTGATTTAGACTCAGTTGCAGCTCATTGTCAATAATTTCCAGTATGAAATCGGGAATAATGGCCTGATTCCCCTGACTAATATTATTACTAAATGAATTCCCCGGCTTTGGATTGAGTTTAAGGATTTCATCAATTGCATCCTTCAATGCCTCGTCATCAATTCCAAATTTCCGGCTGATTTTATCGAAATGCTTGCGTGTAAACTCATCAAAGGCCTCCTTGAGGATCAGTCCGGCAAGTTTAAGCGCCGGTTTGTGTTCTCCCTTCCTGTCGATTTGTAATCTCAGACATTCCCGGAGATTCCGGGCACCCACTCCCGGAGGATCAAGCTCCTGAATCTTCCGAAGCACCTTAATCAGTTCACTCTCCTTGGTTTTTATATTCTGTGAAAATTCCAGATCATCAATGATTGAAAGAATATCACGCCGTAAATAACCATCTTCGTCGATATTCCCAATAATATGTTCAGCCAAAATGCTCTCGCGGGTATCGAACATCTCCATTCTAACCTGCTCCTGAAGATATTCATGAAATGAAGTCCCGTCAGAAAAGGGGATATCCATGACTTTGTCATCTTTCGAAAAGTTCTGAGTGTTATAGCGGTAGGACGGATAATCTTCTTCGTTCAGGTAATCACTAACTGAAAACTCCTCATTGTCATGATCCTCATTGGTTTTTAACTCATTGGAATAGTCCTCTTCGGCCGAGCCAAAATCTTCACCTTCAATTTCGAGTACAGGATTCTCTTCCAGTTCCTTCTTGATCCGCTGTTCAAGCATTAATCCAGGAAGCTCAAGCAGTTTAATAACCTGCAGCTGCTGAGGTGAAAGCTTTTGTAGTAATTTCTGTTGAAGACTTAATTTCTGCATATCCGGGTACCCTTTTTCCGTTCTAAAGGTAGCAAAAATATTGGATTACCTGAAAAAAAAACGGTGTTAGGCCTATCTACTCCTGTTTCTTAAAGGCTAAAACTCGCAATTCTTTGGAGTGCGGGCAAAAGGGATCACATCCCGGATATTACCCATTCCGGTTACAAAGAGGAGCAGTCTTTCGAATCCCAATCCAAAACCGGCATGCGGACAGCCCCCAAAACGTCTCGTGTCAAGATACCACTGCATATCTTCCTTAGGAATATTCATTTCATCCATCCGGCGCTCGAGCATCTCAAGTCGCTCTTCCCGCTGGGAGCCGCCAATGATCTCACCAATTTGAGGGAATAGGACATCCATTGCAGAAACTGTTTTCCCGTTGTCATCCATCCGCATATAGAAAGCTTTGATTTCCTTCGGATAGTTAGTGAGGATAACCGGTTTTTTGAATTCAACTTCGACAAGAAACCGTTCATGCTCACTCTGAAGATCGGTGCCATATCCGGTTATCGGATACTGGAATTTTCCCTTCTTGTTCTGTTTTGAATTCATAAGGATTTCAATCGCCTCCGTGTAGGTGAGTCTGACGAAATCATTGTCTGCTACAAATCTCAATTTTTCAATCAGTTCCATTGAGCGTTGATCCGCCGGTTTATTTTTTTCCTCCTCAACCAGCCGACTGCTCAAAAAGATCAGGTCATCCATACAATGCTCCAGGGTGTAATGGATCAAATATTTTAAAAATTCCTCAGCCAGATCCATATTATCATTAAGGTCGAAAAAAGCCACTTCAGGTTCAACCATCCAGAATTCGGCCAGATGGCGCGAAGTATTGGAATTTTCGGCACGGAACGTTGGACCAAATGTATAAATCCGGGACAACGCCATGGCGAACAGCTCACCTTCGAGCTGACCCGAAACGGTAAGATTTGCCGCTTTTCCAAAAAAGTCCTGAGAGTAATCAATAGCTCCCTCTTCATTTAACGGAGCATCCTTGGGAGGCAGCGTGGATACACGGAACATTTCTCCCGCACCCTCTGCATCAGAACTTGTAATAATCGGCGTATGTACGTTATAAAAACCCCTGTCATTAAAGAAGTTATGTATAGCAAAAATCATGGAATGACGGATTCTGAAAATTGCGCTGAAGGTTGCCGTACGCGGACGAAGATGAGCCACCTCCCGCAGGAATTCAAGCGAATGACGTTTTGGCTGAATAGGAAACTTCTCCGGATCTGCCACACCGATCACCTCAATGGCAAATGCCTGTAATTCAACAGACTGGCCTGATCCGGTTGATTCTACCAGTTTTCCGGTAACGCCAATAGCCGCACCGGTATTGATCAGCTTGAGGAGCTCTTCTCCAAAAGTTTCTACCTCGGCAACAATCTGCAAATTATGGATTGTTGAGCCATCATTTAAGGCAATAAAATTCACATTCTTGCTTCCCCGTCGGGTCCGAACCCAACCTTTTACAGTTATCTCTGCGCCAACCTGCCCCAATTTCAGAATATCAACAATCCGTAAGTTCTTCATCTTTTTAAGCTATAATTTAGAATCCTCCATGGATTCAACATTTAAATAATTTGATCAACAAAAGTAAAATTTTTGACCTTTCTACAACCCATTCTGTTCTGAAACTTTTGATTCTTAACAAAGAACTAATAATTGTATGTTTGCAAAAAATACCGGATGATGAGAAAAGTGGATAATTGGGAGGATTTATGTGAAAAACTTGGCGAACTTTTTAAAATTCATGTCGACTTGCATGGAGTACTTTTCCTGGTTGGTATGCGTGAACGGGGCCTCACTTTTCAGGAATTCTCGAAAGAAGAGAAACTAAACCTGATTAATCTTGGAAGTTGTACCCTTTACCAGGAGTTGGGTCTGGTAAAATCATACGGCCGCGACAAGGATGGCTGGCCCTTGTTTCACCAAAACGCGCTCGCTCCGTTGATCCCCGAAGAACTAAAACTGAAAACGCTGCAGGATTGTGCCATCCGCTATTTTCAGAAAGTTTTTGAGAATGAAATCTAACTAAATGACAGACATGTCGTTAGAAATATTTATGTCCCCCTCTGCGCGATTTTATTTCCCGTTTAAGTCCCCTTTAACTGACAATTTACTGCCTCCAAAATGAATAATTCAAAGGAAACACACACTTTATACGTTAACAGTTTATTGCCAGGAGATTCAGTTAAAACCCCCGTTAATTTTTAGGATTGTAAAATCTCATCTATTCGTCTCAGTTCAACCTCCGAAAAAATAAGATTATCGGTTGATGCAAGGTTATCTTTCAGCTGGGCGACGGAACTTGAACCAATTAAAACAGAGGTTACCCGCTGATCTTTCAACAACCACGCGATAGCCATCTGTGCCAATGATTGACCCCGCAATTTTGCGATCTCATTCAGATGCCCCACTTTTACAAGGGCCGGGCCAACCTGATCTTCACGCAAATATCCCCATGATTTTGCGGCACGCGAACCCTCGGGAATCCCGTCAAGATAACGGTTGGTAAGCAGTCCCTGGGCGAGAGGGGAAAAAGCAATAACACCTATTCCCTGCTCATCGGCGACATCAAGTAGTCCGTTCTCTGCCCAACGTTCAAACATCGAATATTTGGGTTGGTGAATCAGACAAGGGGTTCCAAGCTGTTTCAGAATTTGTGCGGCTCTTTTGGTTAAATCGGCGGGGTAGTTTGAAATTCCGGCATAGAGAGCCTTCCCTGACCGCACCGCATAATCAAGTGCCATCATCGTCTCCTCAAGCGGGGTATCAGGGTCCGGACGATGGGAATAAAAGATATCGACGTATTCGAGCCCCATCCTTTTAAGGCTCTGATCGAGAGAGGACAACAGATATTTTCTTGAACCCCACTCACCATACGGACCAGGCCACATCAAATACCCTGCTTTCGTGGAAATGATGAGCTCATCTCTGAAGGGGAGAAAATCCTGCCTGAAAATAACACCGAAATTTTCCTCTGCCGATCCGGGAGGGGGGCCATAATTATTAGCGAGATCAAAATGAGTTATCCCCTGGTCAAAAGCGTAACGAAGCATAGCCCGTCCATTCTCCAAAACATCAACTCCTCCAAAATTATGCCACAATCCCAATGAGATTTCGGGGAGTTTAATTCCGCTGCGTCCGCAACGACGATAACCAGTCTTGTTTTGATATCTTTCATTATCAGGTGTATAGCTCATCTAATCCGGCTTTAAAATTATGGTCATAAAATTAGAAATATTAAGTTATCCAAATTAATTATTTCTATATTTGTTCGATTAAATCATACACTAAAAAATGAGACAAGTAGCAATTGGAATTGATATCGGTGGCACAAATACGGCTATCGGAGTTGTCGACTACGAAGGCAACGTATTGTACGAAAAGAAACCTCAGCTGCCCACTCCGCAGAAAAGGGAAAACCCTAATATGACGATGGCCGTTTCAGAGGAGCTGATCGAAAAATATATCACCAGCCTTACTTCGGAGATTAAGACAGCTATTGATATTGTTAAGCAAATAAACCCGGATATTGAAGTTGCCGGAATCGGTATTGGAGCTCCTAACGGGAATTACTACAGCGGTACGATCGAGAATGCAGCCAACCTTCCTTTCGTCGGTGTCGTCCATTTTACCGATTTAATCCAAAAAAACTTCCCCGATATCAAACATGTGAAGCTCACTAACGACGCCAATGCGGCTGCACTTGGCGAGATGATCTACGGTGGCGGTAAAGGGATGAAAAATTTCGTAATGATCACTCTGGGGACTGGCCTGGGAAGCGGAATTATTGTCAATGGAGACCTTGTCTATGGCGCCGACGGCTTTGCCGGAGAATGCGGCCATACAACTCTTGTCCCTAACGGAAGATTATGCGGATGCGGAGGTTATGGACATCTCGAAGCCTATTGCTCCGCAACCGGCATCAAACGGACAGTCTTTGAACTGCTTGCCCAGTACAATGCTACCGAAAGTGAACTGGCTAAAGTCCCGTATGCCGAAATGACTGCAAAAATAGTTTATGATGCCGCAGAAAATGGTGACCCAATTGCCAGGGAGGTATTCCAGAATGCCGGTGAATTACTCGGCCGCTCACTTGCAGATACGGTACACTATCTTAGTCCTGAAGCTATCTTCCTTTTCGGCGGTGCAGCTGCAGCAGGCGACTATATCTTCAAGCCCACCAAAGAGAGCCTCGAACGCTTTGTCCTTCCAACTTTCCGGAATAAGGTAAAAATCCTCCCTTCCAAACTCAAAGAGGGTTCAGCCGCCATTGTTGGCGCAAGTGCGCTGGTCTGGAAGGAACTGGAAAAGAATCAAAATCAAGGGTAACTGAATTTCTTTTTTATATACTATTTAATCCCTCAATCAATTGTCCTTGGTTGGGGGATTAAATTTAAATGGTTATTCCTAATCTGCAATCTTTCGAATGGGATGACTCATGCGATTGAAAGTGGCACCAATTTTGTTTATCTTTAAATTCATAACTATTTAAATCATATGAACATGAAACGAGTAATTCTTGTGCGTCATGCTAAAAGTGTTTCTCATGGTTACGACCAGGATTACGACCGAATTCTGACGGACAGGGGTGAAGAAGATGCGCTGAAAATTAGTCAGGCACTTCAGAAGATAAACATTCATCCCGATTTGATTATTGCCAGTCCGGCAGTAAGAACAACCCAGACTGCCCGAATATACGCCCAAACTTTAGATTACCCTTTCAGTTCGATTCTGTTTGAGAAGAAATTGTACAGCGGAAAAACTTCAGAAAACTTTCTGGCCATGCTAAAGGAGCTGGAAGACGAGAAAGAGACGGTGATTGTTTTCGGACACAACCCGACCATCTATTATTATATGCACTTCCTGATCCGCCAGTTCAGTGACGATGTTCCAACCTGCTCAACAGTAGCAGTTGATTTTGAGGTGGATAGCTGGAGTAAATTAAGGGAAGGCGAAGGTAAAATAGCCTTCCGCCTAATTCCGGATATGTTTACCAGTTAAACTTAACCGTCTGCTTTATATCAGGGTGCAAGCTCAGTGCCACAGGGCATGTTTTAGTCACTGCCTCAAGGATCGCCTTATCTTTTTCGGAGAAATCATTCTTCGGGAATGTAAATTCAACGACAATTTCTCCAATCCGGCGTGGCTCTGACGACATTATTTTGGTGGTTTCTATCGTTGTCCCTTTTAGATCCAGACCCTTGTCCCTGGCTTTTATCCCAATAATGGTCAGCATGCAATCACTTAGCGCAGTAGCTACTAAATCGGTAGGAGAAAAAGCCTCCCCTTTACCCTGATTATCGACCGGAGCATCGGTTATCAGTTTTTGACCCGAACGAATATGCTCATTTTCAGTCCGAAGTTCCCCCAGATAAATTGTACGAGAAGTTGCCATAATTGAAATATTTTGGGTGCAAGTTAATAAAAACTGTTTATTCATTTTTGCCTTTAGAAAAGAGTTAACTTCGTATCCGAATTTTAAAGTATAGATCATGTTTTCAGGAATTATTGAAGGAATGGGTACCGTGGTGGCGATCGAAAAGGAGCGTGAGAACGTCCATCTGACCTTAAACTGCGGTTTTATCGAAGAATTAAAGATCGATCAGAGCCTCTCCCATAATGGGGTGTGCCTGACAGTTGTGAAAAAGAATAAGACCACCTACACGGTTACAGCCATTATGGAGACATTGGCAAAAACTAACCTCGGATTACTTAAAGTTGGGGACAAGGTTAACCTGGAACGCAGCATGATGATCAATGGTCGTCTCGACGGCCACATCGTTCAGGGGCATGTTGATCAGACGGCAGTTTGTTCAAAAATCGAAGAATCGGACGGAAGCTGGTACTTCACGTTCAATTATGACTTCGATATAGATAAGGCTCGCCAGGGATATATGACCGTTGAAAAAGGCTCCGCAACGGTGAACGGGGTAAGCCTCACCGTTGTAAACTCCAAAGATGACTCCTTTCAGGTTGCTATTATCCCCTATACTTACGAAAACACCAATTTTCACACATTCAGACAGGGAACAGTTATCAATCTTGAATTTGATATTATCGGTAAATACCTGAGCAGGCTTGCCAGTTATAAATAGGTAATTGAATATTGGGGAAGGTTCGGATTGCAATCAGCCAGGTTATAATTTCAAATGTGGGAGGACTTGGCAGATCTTCAATTCAGCCATTTGCCTTTCCCGGTTTTTCGGAGATGTCGGGCAGTATTAATTTAATTATCAAAATTATACAACAATGAAGATTCTATTTTTATTCGCTTTCCCAATGATGATCTCCACTGCACTTCAACCAGAATCTAAAGAAACTGTCGTTCAGAAGGCTGCCCGCATTCACAAAGCTGTTCTGACGGTCGACACTCATTGCGATACACCGATGAATCTGACCAAAGGTGATTTTAAGCTGGCCGAAAGGCATGATGCCAAAACTACCGGAACTAAAGTTGACCTTCCAAGAATGAAAGAAGGTGGGCTTGACGCCTCGTTTTTCGCGGTATTCCTTAGTCAGGGGCCCAGAACCACTCCTGGACATGCCAATGCCAATAAAAAAGCGTTAGAAATTTTAAACTCTATTTCCCGGAGTGTTCAGGCTTCACCGGAACTGGCACAAATAGCCCTGATTCCCGATAATGCCTACACCTTAAAAGCAGCAGGCAAACGATCTATCTTTATTGGCATGGAAAATGGATACCCTATCGGACACGATTTGTCAATGATTGAAAAATTCTGGAACCAGGGGGTCCGTTACATCACCTTATGTCATACATCAAATAATGATATCTGCGATTCCTCTACAGACAAAAAAGGGGCTGAATACAATGGGCTATCCCCTTTTGGCGTCGAGGTTGTCAAAGAGATGAACCGGGTCGGAATGATGGTCGATGTCTCACACATTTCGGACTCATCGCTCTATCATGTCCTGAGAATAACCAAACTGCCCGTAATTGCAAGCCACTCCTGTTCCAGGGCAATCTGTGATAATCCAAGAAATCTGACTGATGACGGACTTCGGGCTGTTGGCAAAAACGGGGGAGTCATTCAGATGTGTATCCTTTCCGATTATGTGAAAACTCCCGATCCAAACCCGGCCCGTGATTCTGCCAGAGCGGCAGTTCGCCTTAAGTATCATGATTTTTCAGGAATTAGCGCTGAACAGGAGAGAAAAGGCTGGGATGAAATGCGTGAAGTTTCAAAGAAATTTCCTCAACATCTTGCTTCCGTTAAAGACGTGGTAAACCACATCGATCATATGGTAAAAATTGCAGGTATCGACCATGTGGGTATTGGAACCGACTTTGACGGCGGCGGCGCGGTATCTGGATGCTTTGATGTTTCTGAAATAGGAAATATCACCCTTGAACTGGTAAAACGCGGCTATGACGAAGAACAAATCCGTAAAATCTGGGGAGGCAATCTTATGCGGGTTTTCACCACGGTTTTAAAAGGCGCTGAAACCACTCTGAAATAGTTAATCCGTTAATTATCCCCCCTATATTCAAGAATATCCCCAGGCTGACAGCCGAGAACTTTACAAATAGACTCAAGGGTATCAAACCTGACCCCCTTTGCCTTGCCGGTTTTCAGAATTGAAAGATTTACAGTAGTCAGCCCAATACGCTGTGACAGTTCATTTAACGACATCTTCCGCTTTGCCATCATTACATCCAGATTAATTATTATGGCCATAACTAGATAAATGATTCTTTTTCCCTCTTCACCTCCAAAGCGGTTATGACAAATTGCTTTACAACCCATAAGATTGCAGCAAGCAGCAGATAAACGGTTTGAGGACTATTGATTATCAGCAGTCGCGTAAACGACCTGAGGACTAAATTTAAAATACTCACCAGCGAAGTCCATTCCATGATATGTACCTCACTAAAATTGTTCATGACCGTTTTGGCGGCTCCTAAGGCTCCCAGTCCAAGACACGCAAAAATCATTCCGTTAAAAACCTTCAAACTTCGTTTGTCAAAGTAGCCTCTGCGCTGATATCGCCTGAACAAACGGATTAACAACCACGATAAATAAAGGAAAATAAGATTGCTGCAGATTTGAACGATAAACCAGACAAATGGATTCTCATTGCCCGGAACGACCGCATGGTTATTGTTGTTGAGCAAAAATGGTATAAACCACCTGGTGTGATATACCAGTGCAAGACCGGAAAAATAAATGGTCAACCACAAAACCAATCTAATAAGGGTAATTTTGGAGAATCGAACCTTGAACATCAGAATAACACTTAAAAGTTATTCCACAAAGGTATTGCAAGTTTTAGATAAAGACTTGTATATTTATCGTTTTATTTTAAATATATTAAATAAAACAATAAATAAATCAGAAATATGTGAAATAGACCGTATTTAATTAGCTGACATCCAATACCCTGCACCGGGATCAGTTCTGCGTAGTGAAGACAACGCCGCAAGGGCTTCACTTTTGTCTGAATAAGACTGAACGATAACCAAAAATGTACCGTTCGACAAGGATTTGAGTTCAGAATTAAATCCACCGGCCCGCAGCTTCCCGAGGAATTTATCTGCATTCTCCCTTTGCTTAAAACACCCCCCGATCAACCGGTATTTTGCATTGGGTTGACTTGATATTTTTTCAGGAGATACGGTATTTACCGCAGTTTTTGAGATAGTTGAGTCCAATTTTACAATTACCGCCTTTTCGGTATGAATGGTTTCAATTTTGGAAGTTGCTGCAGGTACCAAAGGATCATTGAGGGGGATTGAAGCTGTACTTGAGGTTTGCAGCGTTGAAATTGAATGATTGATCCATGAATATTTCGAAACAGGGACAAAAATCAGTGCCAGCAATATTGGAATTCCGACAGCCAGAGCCTTAATTTTTCTTGAACCGGCAACTGAACGTACCGCATCCTTATTGTTGAATACTCTTTTTGATGGTAAAATCTCCTTCCACTCAAGTTGTGGGAACTGAAATCCTTCCATTCCATAAGCTTCGAGTAAAAAATTCTCATGAACGTCAGGTTCGAAGATTAATTTTTCATTCCGATCAAAATGAAGTGATCCAATATTTTGAAATTCTATTTTCTCTCCATTTTCGAGCTTCGACCAAACCTCGCTGACAAATTCAGAAATGATCTGGCGGGCTTCGATATAACCGATCCCTTCGACTTCTGAAATATAATGGACCAGCAGTCCGTCGTTCTTACTCAGTTTACCGGTAAAGATAATCTCCTTAACAGGTGGATTAAAGCTATTGCTGGCCAAATCCATCTCTGCAGGACGGTAGTTGGTAACAAAGCCGCCGAGATCCGGAACAATCACACAATCATGTAACCGCAATAATTCTATTAGATAAAACGTAACATCCATATCCTGCTATTTTCAAAGTATCAAAAATAAGGAAAAATAGGGGTTTCGCACGAGTTTTAAGAGAAAAATAATTACATCTTTTCTAAAATCATGGAAGCAAAGGATATACACCTAATAAAAAATCTTAATTTTGATTTTATAAAAACTTGAAAATATGGGACGACAAGTATTGGTTACCGGTGGATCAGGATATATTGGTTCACACACTGTTGTAGAGCTGCAGGCTGCTGGATTTGAAGTGATAATTATTGATGATCTGTCCAATTCAACCGCAGATGTGGTTGATAATATAGAGAAAATCAGCGGAATCAGGCCCGTTTTCGAAGAGTTTAACCTGCTGGATTTGGACCGGTTGGAAACATTTTTTGAAAAATACAACGGAATTGAGGCAATTATCCATTTTGCGGCCTTCAAAGCCGTAGGGGAATCGGTCGAAAAACCACTCTACTATTACCGTAATAATCTGGTTTCACTGATGAATATTCTGGATTGTATGTCAAAATATCATATTTCTAACCTGGTATTTTCATCATCCTGTACAGTTTACGGGCAACCCGATCAATTACCAGTCACAGAATATACACCAAAAAAAGATGCTGAATCCCCTTACGGAAATACGAAGGCAATCAGCGAAGAGATTCTTCGTGATGTTGTAAAAGTCGCTACTGACTTAAATATCATTGCCCTCCGCTATTTCAACCCGATTGGGGCACATCCAACCGCACTGATCGGCGAACTTCCACGTGGCGTCCCGAACAACCTTGTCCCATTTATCACTCAAACAGCCGCCGGAATCCGGCAACAGCTCAGTGTCTTCGGCAACGATTATAACACGCCAGATGGAAGTTGCGTGCGGGACTATATCAACGTTGTTGATCTGGCAAAAGCTCATGTAATCGCCATTAACCGTCTGATTAACAAAACAAATGCCGATCGCTACGAATTTTTTAATATTGGAACGGGAACCGGGGCTTCTGTCCTTGAGGTCGTCAATACCTTCGAGGAGGCAACCGGTGTAAAACTGAACTATAAAATAGTAGCCCGACGTGCGGGAGACGTGGAAAAAATTTATGCTGATACCTCCATTGCCAATTCTGTTCTCGGATGGAAAGCGCAGACCTCTTTGCACGATACGCTGATATCGGCCTGGAACTGGGAAAAGAACATCCGGAATATTAGCTAACATATTGATCTACATAAATAATACATAATAAAACAATAAAATGAAAACACTATTAATCACAGGGGGTGCAGGTTTTATCGGCTCACACGTAGTAAGGCGGTTCGTAAATAAATATCCTGATTATAAGATTGTCAATCTTGACGTTTTAACCTATGCCGGAAATCTTGAAAACCTCAGGGATATCGACACCCGGTCAAATTATGAATTTGTAAAGGCAGACATCAATGATGGAGCCGCAATGAACGATCTCTTCGAAAAGTACCAGTTTGATGGTGTCCTTCATCTTGCCGCGGAATCGCATGTTGACCGTTCGATTGCCGATCCAATGGCCTTCATCATGACAAACATTGTTGGTACTGTCAACCTGCTGAATGCCGCCCGTAAAATATGGAATAATGGCAGCGAAGGTCATCGGTTTTATCATATTTCAACTGACGAAGTTTATGGCTCTTTGGGTGAGAGCGGCCTCTTCCTGGAAACAACATCCTACGATCCGCACAGCCCTTATTCTGCTTCCAAAGCGAGTTCTGACCATTTGGTACGGGCCTATCACGACACCTATAAATTGCCTGTTGTAATTACAAACTGCTCGAATAACTACGGTCCAAACCAATTTCCCGAGAAGCTTATCCCATTGGCGATTCATAATATTAGTCAAAACAAACCCATCCCAATCTATGGGAAAGGGGAAAATATAAGGGACTGGCTCTATGTGGAAGATCATGCCGCTGCCATTGATCTGGTATTCCATGAAGGTAAGGATGGTGAAACTTACAATATTGGTGGTCACAACGAGTGGACGAATATCTCTTTAATCAAGCAGTTATGCATTACAATGGATAAAAAGCTTGGGCGTGAGCCCGGAACAAGTGAGAAATTGATTACTTACGTTAAAGACCGGGCAGGCCACGACCTTCGATATGCCATAGACTCTTCAAAAATCCAGCGTGAACTTGGCTGGGCTCCTTCCCTTCAGTTTGAGGAGGGGATAGAAAAAACGGTCGACTGGTACCTGGCAAATACAGAATGGCTTGAAAATGTTGCTTCAGGAGCCTACGAGAAGTATTATGAAAAACAGTACGTTTCGAGATAGTCAGGAATTCCATGAATAGCGGGGAGAGGTTGTTTTAATACGATGGTAAGATTGAAATAACCTCTCTTTTTTATTGCCTCATTCATCAAAAAGTGATGACTCTTTAAAGGGTAAATGGTGAAAATTCAGGAACTCCAGGTATTCCTCCTGAAACGTTTTTTTCCAGTGATATTGCTCCTGGCTTTGGATATAGAGCAAGGTACTGTCGAGTTGAGACCGGCTTATGGAAAAAGCGGCAAATCCCTCTGCCCAGCCAAAGGAACGAAGCGTTTCGAAATTTTGCCTTAGCCAGGTAGTCGAACTCTGTTTAATAGGGATAATGGCCGATTCGACCGAAAGCTTTATCGGAAGGGAGACTAAAAAATGGACGTGATTCTCTGTCCCCCCAAGTGCAACAAGAACCATCCCCTTTGATTTGACAACAGCAGAAAGATAGGCAGAGAGCTGGCTCCGGATCTCGGCAGTGAGAAAATTCTTCTGATGATAGGTCCCTATCACAACATGCATAAGACAACTGATGAACTCCTTCGACATAAGCTCAGTGATATAAAAGCTGGTTATTTAATCGGTCCTCCCACGCCACAGATCAGGGAGATAAAAAAACAAAGAATATTCTTAATTATCATAACTCTTTGGCTAAATAGAATCTGAACTAAATAGAAAAATCTTATGAAAAGCTAATTCACGTATTTCCCGTTAACAAGCTTAAAACCTATTCTTTCCAAATAGTTATTATGCTCCTTGCTTTGGGGTTCAATCAGAATATGGCTGTAACCTAAAAAATCAATACAGCGTAACTCGCACTGGTAAAATGTTCTGGCAAGCTGCGAATTACGATATTTGGGGACCATATAATCAATGCAAATCCTTAAAGTATCCTCATCCTTAATCTCCGCGATAATTAATCCCACAGTCTCCATCTTTGAGAATAAAAGGGCCACAAGAAACTCCTCCTCAATACCAAAATCAAAACGGGGGAAATATCGGGTGATGTCATCCTTGTAATAGTCCAGAAAGTAATTTAAGAACCGATCCTCACGATCAGGAATAAAAATCACCTCCATGGATCTGTTTTTTTCGAGGTAACGACGAAGTCGGTAGATAATCACTGCACCCGCTACTATCGCCGACACTCCAAGGACATATGACTTGACCAAAAATCCTCCGATTGCAAGCCCGCCGATCAAAAGGATATAATAGGGCCAGTTTTTAACTCCAGGCTTAACCAAAAAACTACAGGATAGCAACGTAAAGGCTAAAATTCCATAGTATAAACTGAAATATGCATTTGTGATTTCCATAATATACCCGAACAAAGAAATCGGGATATTGTTTAAATAAACCGGAAATCATTAAGGAAAATCAGGTTAAATCTATTTACACAACACCCTGGTTAGTATCTTTTAACTTATCAAATTGCACTTTGGCCGACTTTGTTGTTATTTTTGTATATATGGAGTATATCCTAAAAGTGCTAAGTGTTTTTCTTGTTGCCAGTGTTAAATATTTCTGGGCGACACCTTATTCATTCGGACTTAAACTCAATGAATGGGAGACCATATTATTCATGGAAACGGGAGGAATTTTGGGATTCCTGTTCTATTATTACTTCTTTGGATTCATGTTTAAGGAGTTAAAATTATTATGGCCCATAGTTTACCATTTCACGCCGGTTCAGTTTAAGGTGAGATTTGAAATGTGGCTTACACACCGGCGGGCCAAAAAGATCAATGCCAGAAAATTCACTTTAAAGAATAAAATAATTATTCTGATGCGCAAACGGTATGGGATCTGGGGACTGGTGATCCTCTCGCCGGTAATTCTTTCAATTCCTGTCGGAGCTTTGTTAGGTAATAAGTATTTCAAAAGGAATCAACACTTTATCCCGTATATGATTCTTTCCATCCTAATCTGGGGAGTAACCTCGGTCGCATTTTTCAGTAGCTTCATGAGTCATTAGGATCCCATTTTCCGAAGCAGTTTTTCCGACCGGTTGATAAATCCCGCAGATCCCCCCTCCTCTCTCAGGGTTTGAATTACGGATATCAATTCCCCTTTAATATCTGGTAATTGCAGCGTTATATTGTAAAGAATCTGCATGGCAAATACCCTGACGGCTGCAGGCTCAGATGGATGCATCAAATCAAAACATTTGTTGACAAGAATTACAAGGTAATCCTCCGGAATAGTGTAGCGACTAAGTATTCGGGTAAAATGTCTTTTCAAAGAGCCGTCTTGGGTGGATATAAGCAGTCCAATAATCTGAGGCAGCTTGTCGGCCAGCAATTCGGGGCACTCCTCTGAAGCATTATCAATAATCCACCATGATCTCCAGGCCAATCGATGATCTGTCGAATCAACAGATTCAAACAATCTGTTTAGCAGGCATTTATCCGTTTTAACCGCTTCTTTCCAAAGTCCAAGCTCATTGGCTCCAATCCGATATATTTCCTGCCTGAAAGCACGATCATCCATGTTCGCTCGTATTTCTTTCCCGGAGATAATCGTAAAAGGCCAATTGAGACTTAACCTGGGGTGATTGACCCTGATTTTTGATCACATTATTCAGGTCATTATCAAGAATCCTCGCCGCAGTATTGTCGTGCCATTGCAAATTGAAAAAATCAATCAGCTCTTCCTTGATCTCCTGATCATAAATAGGTGTGGCCACTTCTACCCGCCTGTCAAGGTTTCGGGTCATAAAGTCAGAAGACGAAATATACACTTTTTCCTCGCCGCCACTAAAAAAATAAAACAACCTTGAATGTTCCAGATACCTGTCGATCATTCCTATTGCCGGAATATCCAGCTTGCCGTCCGAATTGGAGGTGAACATCGAAAACATCCCCCTGACATTGAGTCTGACATCCACGCCACATCTGGCAGCCTCTTCTATTTTGGTTATAATTTCCACATCAACCATATTGTTGCACTTCAAATAGATACGTGCCTCAACTCCCGCTTTCGCATTGACGATCTCCTGTTTAATCATCGCCACGATCTTTTTTCGCATGGTAAAAGGCGAAACCAGCAAGTGTTGAAACCGGCTAATCTTGTAATTACGGTCAAAAAAATCAAAAACACGGGTAACTTCACGCGTAATATTTGGATCGGTCGTACATAATAGCTGGTCGGAGAATACCTTGGAAGTCACTTCATTAAAGTTACCGGTACCGATAAGTGCATATTTCTTCGTCTCTTTATCCTCTTTCCGCATAATCAGGCATAGCTTGGAATGTACTTTCAAGCCCGGAACTCCAAGTATCACCTTTACATTTTCCTTATCCAGCATATTGCCATATTCAATATTATCCTGTTCATTGAATCGGGCACGGAGTTCAAGAACGACCGTTACTTTTTTGCCATTTCGGGCCGCATTGATTAATGCATTAATTACATGAGAGTTACGCGCCATTCGGTAACCGGTAATTTTAATTTCTGTCACTTTGGGGTCAATGGAGACTTCGCGCAATAAATCAATAAAATGGAAAAAAGAGTGATAGGGAAAATGGAATAAAATGTCGCTTTTATTGATGCTGTTTAAGTACGTCTGACCGTGCACTATTTTCTTATGCCTGACCGGACTGATCGGCGGATAGTAAAGGTGTTCAGCCCCCACCTGGGGGAAATCCATAAAATCCTTAAAATTGTGGATCCGGCTTCCCGCAATTACCACATCCTCTTTCTTGAAATTTAGTTTATACAGCAGAAACGAGAGGAAATTATCGGGAATCTCTTTCTCGTGAACGAAGCGAACCAGGGCGCTATTCCCACGCTTGACAATACTTTTGGCAACAAGCTTAACATAGCTTTCGGCTACATCATCATCCAAATCAAGTTCAGCATCCCGGGTTACTTTGAAAATATAGGAGCTGATCTTATGATAATTAAACATATAAAAAGTATCATCCAATTCATAGCGAATGACATCTTCGAGCAGGATGATGTAAGTGGCATCGTCCTTTGAAGGAATGATAACAAACCTCGGAAGGGAATCCGTTGGAACTTCAATGAGTGCATATTCCGACTTTTTATTTTTGGCCATATCGACGGCAAGGTAGATAGCGTCGTCGCTGAGCAAGGGTATTTTAGACCCTTTTTTAAGGATTATAGGCATAATCCGGGGGCGAACCTCCCGTTTAAAATAACGGGTTACAAACTCACCCTGGTCCGGATTGAGCTGGTTCTCATTCACAATATGGATGTTCACGGCGGCCAGTTCCTCTAAAATCTGATTATATGTCTTCTCAAACTGATTACTTTGTTCGACGACGATATCTTCAATTTGTGTGAGCACGTCACGTGGATTTCCGCCTTCAGCGAGCGTGAGTTGTCCCACCATGGCCAGTCGCCGGAGTATGGCTACGCGAACCCTGAAAAACTCATCCAGATTATTGGAATATATTCCAAGAAATTTAAGCCGCTCAATAAGAGGGACTTCGCGTCTGGAGGCTTCCTGAAGAACCCGTTCATTAAAGGATAACCAGCTTATTTCCTTACTTCTAAATCGTGTGTTCATGGCGTTTGATCCCAATAATAATTTCATAAAGATAAAAATTCATTCAGCATAAAATAAACTCGAAGCCGAATTCTTGTTTAGGACTGATTTTTCTCGTAAATTTGATGGTATAACTAAGAAAAAAAGATGACAGAAAAAGAATTAAAAGATAAATATACCCAAATTTGCCATCTGCTTTCGGCAAGAAAATTAAAACCGGCCTTCGACCTGCTGGAACAATTAATCTTAGGAACGGGTCTGGGGGAATTACATGAGCAATATATCAGCCTTGAGCAAAATTACAAATTTATGCTCAAATATACGGTTGAAGGAATCAACGATCCTGAAAGGCAAAAGATATATGAGCATTTACTGATATCCACTTTCGAGATCGCCGATACTACCTATGAAAACCTTCGAATGAAATACTCACAAACAATTGAATATCAAAAAAAAAGAGGATTCTCAAAGCATTATATTACCAATTTGGAAGGTTTCTCCCATGATTTGGAGAAGTATTCGGTACAAAAAGAGCTCCGGACATTACTTGCTGATGCCTCCCCTGAATCTTTTAATACCCGGCTCGATGCTGAATCCCATTTACAAAAAATCTTTACCCTCTTTTACCATTTCTGGTTTGTTGACCGGCTGTCAGGAGATGAAATTCAATTTCTTGAATCATTCCTGAAAAATGAGGCTATACCCTACTTCGAAAAATCGGTGGTTATTACGGCCATTACCCTTAGCCTTATGCGATATTTCGATGAGCATAAAATCATCCTCCTTTTTAATGTCTGCGAAAACCCTGATGAAGAAGTGAGTCAAAGGGCTTTAACCGGCCTGGTAATCGGGATCTATTATTATGATCAACGCATGCCTTTCTTTCATGCGATCACGGGAAGGTTACAAATTTTCATGGAAAATCAACGGTTCAGATCCAATTTTGAGAAGACGATTCTTCAATTTATCCGGAGTAAGGAGACAGAAAAAATACAGCGGAAGCTGCAGGACGAGATCTTTCCGGAAATGATCAAGCTTAGCCCAAATCTCCGTAACAAACTGAGCATCGAGAGTATGCTGGGGGAAGGGTTAACCGAAGATAAGAATCCGGCATGGCAGGAAATATTAAAAGATGCTCCAGGACTGATGGGGAAGATGGAGGAACTAACAGAGATGCAACTCGAAGGAGCCGATGTATTTTTAAGTTCATTTTCAATGCTTAAGCATTACCCCTTTTTTAGCGAGACTGCTAACTGGTTTTTTCCGTTCACACCTCAACACCCCGAAATTATAAGAAATCCGATAAATAAGGAGTCCGCCGAAGATCTCGCTTTTACGCAATTGATCCAAAAATCTCCGATGCTTTGCAATTCAGACAAATATTCATTTTATTTTAGCATTATGAATATCCCTCCGGATTATAAACAGCTGGTATCCGATTCCCTAAAAGCCGAGGCAGAGCAAATGGAGGAAATAACCAAGGACGAGGCCTTTCTGATGCCAGATAAAAATGCTGAAATTATAATAAGTCAATACATTAGAGACCTATATCGTTTTTTTAAAATTCATCCACAACACGCTGATTTTGAGGATATATTTGCCTGGAAATTTGACTTCCACAATAAATTTGCCTTCTCGAAATTATTGGGCGAAGACCCAAAAATGCAGTTAAATATTGCAGAATTCAATTTTGCGAAAAACTATTTTCAGGAAGCTGCTGATCTTTTCGAATTGCTTCTTCAGGAAACAGAAGATGCTGAAATGCTTCAAAAATTAGCCTTTTGCTACCAAAAAATGGGTGATTACAAAAAAGCCCTTAACTTTTACCTGAAGGCGGATCTTTTCGATCAAAACAAACTTTGGACATATAAAAAAATCGCATTGTGCTACCGGAATTTAAAGAAGCCGGCAAAAGCTCTTGAATATTATCAGTTAGCAGAGATCCTGGAGTCAGATAACCTAACATTGCAGATTTCAATCGGACAATGTCAGATGGAGCTGAATCTTTATGAAGAGGCGCTCAAGACCTATTATAAAGTGGAATACCTTTCCCCGGGAAACAGGAAGATATGGCGTCCTATTGGGTGGTGCTCCTTTTTACTTGGCCGGATTGAGCAATCGGAGAAATATTTTGAACGGTTAATCAGTGATCATCCGAACAAATACGATCTGCTTAATATGGGCCATGTACAATGGTGCCTGGGAAACAGAAAAGCCGCGCTCGAATATTACAAGCAGAGCATAAACGATTCCGAAAGTTCTGAAAAGGATTTTATGGAGGCATTTGATGAAGATATTCATAATCTGATTAAACAAGGTGTTAATCCGGATGATGTTCCAATTATGCTGGATCAGTTAAGGTATTTTTTAGAGGATTAAAGTTGCCAGGTTGAAAACTATCTAAAAATACCGTGGGATATTATGACGTGCTCTTCGTATTGTGACAAAATCGTAACTGATCATAAATTCATGAGTGCCGGAATTAACCTGCGTCGGACGGAACGTCATCAGGTCGTAGGAGTACCCGAATTTAAGCTGCGGATTTACACTGAATTGAAATATAAGCCCATAGGAGTTTCTAAACCGGTATGCAGCGCCTACCCATACCCGATCGTACACTAATAAATTTGCAGTAATATCTGTATAACTGATGTAAACAGGCGTATTTACTGCCCTGCAGTACAATACTGTAGGTTTAAACTTAAGAACATCATTTAAAAAAAAAACATATCCTCCCATCAGGTAATAATGGAGAACTTCACGGTAGACCTTCACGTGATCATCGCTTTCCACGGTATTTTGCAATATCTTAGGGGATGATGCACCTAAAAAAAAACGGTCGCTGTGCCACAGTATTCCAACCCCGGCATTAGGAAGAAACTTGGATTTGATATCATAGGCAAAGACCAGGTCCGGATTTTGATTAATCGCCAGATCGGTCAGATTCGACTGGTAGATATTGGCCCCCCCTTTTAATCCAAAAGAGAGAAATTGATTTCCGGAGATCTTAACCCTAAACGCGTAATCCAGATAAACACCGTTTTGCTTTACAGGACCCCAGGAATCATTTACAATGGAAAATCCGACCCCCACATTAAACCTGGGTATTGAACCGCTAATAGTTAGGGTATTTGTATTTGGAGCCCCATCGAATCCTATCCATTGGGCCCTTGAAATGGCCGTAAAACTTAAATCCTCTGAAATTCCGGCATAAGCGGGTTGAATGGCCAATAGGTTATTCATATACTGGTTATACACCGGATCTTGCTGTGTAAACCCCATAAAAGGCATACCAAGCAGAATAACCAGGATTAAACCTGGTATCCTGAAAGCCAATATGAGAATCCTGTTTCTCAAAATAAAACCTTTAATTATCAAATATAGTGATAATCTGGTTGAATTCATCCTCCCTATTGGCAGTTTCTTATTGTTTTATCAAATGATCACCAGAATATTTGGATTTGATGATCTGCCAAATTTAATTCCTGGTTTTTTTCAAAGTTTGCCTATTTACGATATAAAATTCATCAGTTAAATTATTTTGCAGACTTCCTTAATGAATATAGATTTCACAAGCAACCCCACATCGCAATAATTATTAGCATATTAAAATTTATATGTCAAAGCTTTTAGAGTATCGCCATGATGTTCTTTACGATAGCAGAAACTAAATAATGGGGGTGAATTGATGGAAAGGGGTGAATTAAAAAGCGCCTTAAAATCCGCACATGCTTATCAGGTTATTCGAAGCAACCTTTTTCTTTATTAATTATTCATCATCAGCCATTTTGCAATACTCGATGAAATATCATTTCCTTGAATATCCTCGACCCATTGGTATTGCCCAATTGGATTTAATGCATCAAAGAACCATTCAGAATCGTCAGTAACTATAAAATCAAAAACGCCATGGGTCAGATTAAGTTCATTCATTATCTGAATGGCCCTAATTTTAATATTCTTGGGAGGATGTATTTCGGTATAATTATTGGTAATGCTTTCCAGGATATTACCGTCCTTATCCACTTTTGCTTTAATTTTGCCAATAAAATATTCATGCCCTACTACACTGCATCTCACCAGATAAGCATTTCTGGTAAGCGGACAGCTAATTTCGGAGTTAATATCCCGGATTGATGCATTGAATAAACTGGTGCAATTTCCGCTGCAATCTCCCAGCGATTTTTCTATACATCCCTGATCCATAAGCTCCAACAGACGCTCCTTTTTTGTTCCGAAAAAACTATTCAAATAATTTATGTCATTTGAGCAAATGAAGGAAGGCCATTTTAATCCGGTATTGTTAGAAATAGCAAATTCGCGGAACCTGATTTCGCCATAAAAATCCTGATAGAAATTCAACCATTTCGTTGATTCCAGAGATGAGAAGAGTCCTCCAAGTGTTTTACTCCAATTCTCTTTCCAAATCATAAAATTTGGATCGGACGTCGTAACATTTTCAATAAATTGGTCAAAATATGTACTGCTATTCCAGACTGCATCAATTTGGCTTGTCGAAAAACTGCAATTTGGGGCTTCAATTCGACATGAGTTCTCCTCCTTCCGTACGAGGATAAATTTCGCTGAATCGATATCGAGGTTCAATCGTGAATATTCTGCCGAATTTTGCTGCAGAATTGATTCTACCCGATCAGCGTGCCGATCACCAATGTCTGATAATATCAATATCATTATGTCTCTGAAGCGTAAAAAATTTAGTAATCCCTAGTAGTTTGAATTATCTCTGAAATTCATCTGTTTATAGGGAAGATTCGCCATTTGTTACCTAAGATTCTGACATCTTATTTACCATTATCAATAAAGGCCTTTAAAGGATTAATTAAACGGGTGAGTAATCGCATTTCCTTTGTAATAATCTCTGCTGTACCATCCATTTGCTGGATGAATTTAAGGTTTTCGCGGTGATAGGAGGAGGACATTCCGTTTATCAGCTCTATTTCGGCAATATATCCTCTCGAATCGGGTACCAGTGAGATCGACCGAATAACCCCCTTTAACATCCCGTATTCCATATAAGGGAAACCACTTAATTTTAAATTCACCCTTTGTCCCACCTCCACTTTACCGAACCCTGATGGCGGTATAACCGCTTTTGCAATAATTGCAGAGGGTTCCATGGGTATGATTGTAGCGATCAATTCACCTGTTTTTACCTCCTGATTGATGCTCCAGATCGAGGTATACGTCAATTTCCCTTTGATCGGACTATAAACCAGATATTTTTCCTCCCATTGATGAATTGCATTTTCCAGGTTTTGCTTTGATTCGTCTAACAAAAGCCTGAAATCAGAAAGCTCCTTTTGATATTGCATTTCCAGCTCAACCCGGTTTGACTGCATTTGTAAAATGGAAGACTCTGTTTCCCTAAGCACTGCTTCATAGCCAATGAATGCAGATTTTTTTGAAAGAAAAACCTGACGTGATTTGTCGTATTCAGCATCGCTCGTTATTTTTTTCAGGTAAAGAGAAGAATCGCGGATAAAGCTTTTTTCTGACAGAATCAGATCATTTTTCAGGATCTCCATTTGATGCAATAAGGTCTGATAATACTCCTGATGTTTAACAATCTGCCTGTTGATTAACTCAATTTTTTGCGGAAGAAAGTTTTGAGTCAGGTATTGTTTGAAATTGTTCCGGTTTTTCAGGAATGGGCCGTAGCTTAACAGCAACTCGCCCAGTGTAAGATGTTCTGACAGATCAACTGCAAAAACCTGTTTATCCCATTCGGTTATTCTGAAACAATCGGCGAGCTCCTTTTTCAATATAAGATAATGGGTGAAATCCGTTGGATTATTGATCAGGGCAATGTTTCCTTTCTCTCCGATATTCTGGCCGTCTGTTGCAAAAAGGCGATCGATCTTACCCGTGGATTTGCTGATTAGCGAAACGGGTGGATTTTTCGTTGTCAGTATCATCGGTGCCCTTATAATTTCAGGAGATTTGAAATAATAGCTTCCAACAACCAACATTGCAAATAGAATAAAAATCACAGTCAATCCCCACCGGATAACATGATTTGGAATAAATGACATGATATCCTGTACCTCTTCACTATGGTTTTCCAAATACGTTTCTAAATTTGATTTCTCCGTCATAATGATCCATATTGATTCAATAAATTATTCGATATAAGGCAGATATACTGCCGGATGCAGGATTTCAATCTTTAATTTCCAAGCTCAAGCTGGTCTTTAATCAACCTGAAATAGACCCCTTTCGCCTCCACCAGCTCGTTATGAGTGCCTTTCTCTACAATCACGCCCTCCTCCAATACAACAATCTGGTCTGCATTTTTAACGGTACTTAACCGATGGGCAACAACGATGACCGTACGGTTTTTAAAAAAATGAAGGAGGTTCTCCATAATTATCAGTTCATTTTTAGCATCCAGTGCGTTGGTTGCCTCGTCGAAAAAGAGGTAATCAGGATCCTTGTAGATCGATCTGGCAATCAGAATCCGTTGCTTTTGCCCGGTGCTCAATCCATGTCCGTCGCCGCCAATTCGGGTAGCATATCCCAATGGAAGTGATTCGATGAATGATCTAATATTAGCCGAGTTAACCGCGTTTTCAATCTTTACCGGATCGGGCACTTCATCGCCAATGCCAATGTTGCCGGCAATAGAATCGGAGAAAATAAACCCCTCCTGTAATACTACGCCACAACTCTTTCTCCACTGCTGCTGACTGTACCGGTCCATTGTAACAGCGCCCAGTGAAATATCACCCATAACCGGTTTGTAAAATCCCAGAATCAGTTTTACCAGAGTACTCTTACCACTTCCACTCGATCCCACAATGGCCGTAATCTTATTCGCGGGAATTTCAAGATTTATCTCCTTCAGAACCTTTGGAGAGGCAGGTCCCTCATACTGAAAAGTAACATTTTTCAAAACAATATCCTTGCCCGGAGGAATATCATTTATTTTCACCGTGCCAGGCTCCTCTTCATCTTCTTTATCGTTGATCTCACCCAACCTCTCCAGTGATATCTTCGCATCCTGCGCAGACTGAACAAATCCGATAAACAACTGAATTGGTGCATTTAACTGTCCGATAATGTATTGAACCGCCATCATCATTCCAAGGGTCATATCTCCGGCTACAACAGCTCTGGCAGTCATAAAGGAGATAATAATATCTTTGGTCTGATTTATAAAGGTTCCCCCAACCAGCTGGTTCTGATTAAGCAGGAGCCCTTTTATATTTATTTTGTATAATTTTGCCTGTATCCGTTCCCACTCCCAGCGTTTTTGTTTTTCACAATTATTAAGTTTTATATCGGGCATTCCGGTGATCAACTGAACAATATTACTCTGATTTGCAGATGCTTGCTGAAAACGTTTATAGTCAAGAACTCTGCGCTTTTTAAGGAATAGCAGAACCCATCCGATATAAAGTATACTTCCGATAAAAAAAACCAATAAAATACCCGGATGATATGAAGCCATTATGATTGTATAAATCACCAGAGTGATCGAAGCAAACAAGATATTGACAAGCGAAGTGGTTAGAAAAATCTGAATTCTGCCATGGTCGCCCATCCGTTGCATGATATCTCCTATCATCCTCGAATCAAAGAACGAAATTGGTAACCGCATCAGTTTGATTAAAAAATCGGAGATCAACGAAATACTTACCCTTGTTGTAACATGGAGCATAATCCAGTTTCTGATCATCTCATTGGCTGTCTGACCGAAAGTAAGAACTAGCTGAGCAATCAGCACCAATCCGATAAAACTCAAATCACTGTTGCCGATACCATAATCAACGATCGACTGGGTCAGAAAGGGGAAAACCATGCTCACAAAACTTCCTGTTAACATCCCCAGAAGCAATTGAAAAATAAATTTCCGGTAGGGTCGTAAATAGTTGAATAAATAACTGTATCGTTTGACATTGTCGTTGTCGATCTCTTCATTATAAAACCCAGGTGCCGGCTCAATTAACAGCGCCACGCCTTCCTTGCTATGACCAGACCAGCAATTTAAAAACTCAGCCTTACTATATTTTAAAAGTCCATGTGCAGGATCCGCAATATGTATAACATGGTCTTTACCATTTTTACCCGAAAAAAATGAGAACCGCCCTTTACGGGTGATTGAGGTAACTACCACGAAATGATTTTGATTCCAGTGGATAATACAGGGTAACTGTGCTTCATCCCGAAGCTGCTCCCAGGTAATACGAACTCCTCTGGTTCTGAACCCTAAATTCTCGGCGGCATCACTAAGGCTAAGCATTGATATCCCTTCGCGGGTAGTATGCGAAAAGCTCCGTACATGCTGAAGCGAATAACTTCGGCCAAAATACCTGGCGATCATCCGTAAACACGAAGCCCCGCAGTCCATGGCATCAAGTTGCTTGAAAAAAGGAAATTGCATAGTTTGCCAAAAATTAGTAACTATTTATATATCTGTAGGTAACCTTGCCTATTACATTGACTAAGTCAGGAAATTCTTCCTTCCCGGATTGTAAAAGTAAGCTAAATATGGTTTGATAAACTGAAACATAACGATGATCTAAAAATTATTCCTTACTTTTGAAAAATTATATTAACTTTAACGGGTAACAATTTAAAAGCATTTCCTATTTACATATACTATAATCAAAAGACTGATTGCGATGAAAAACAAAATTTCGAATGTCTCAAAAAATATTGGTAATGAAAGCCAATTTAGAAGTTTAAATATCAATGAGATGCTTAGTCTCAAGGGAGGCGGAGCCAATCCAATACCACCTCTTCCTCCGATCCCTTCAAGTGGCGGCGAGGATTTTCCTTTATCTGCTGCAAGCGCTCAGAAGATTCCAGTACTGGTAATTTCCGTGCCTAAAACTATGCCAGTGGCAACTGTACATGCCGCTGTATCATTCGTTTAAACGGCAATAAATAAAAAACAAGCAAACGGGTTGTATCCTAAAGAGATACAACCTGTTTTTGATTTTCATAATTCCCGCTGATACAAAGAGGTTCCATTTGATGTGGGTGTCCTTTCCCTCCCTAAACCAACCTTCCAACCGCCTGGTTGTTTCCGGTTTAATATAAATTTTTAAAATCATTGATTGCAAATCCTGAAAAGGTCCAACAAATTATTATCTTGCCAGTGATAAGTGGTGGCAAATTTATCTCTGTAAATAATGGGTTTAAAAATTCTGTATTTCCTGCTTTTTAGCTTTCTGAGCATCGCTCTGCCTGCACAGGGAACTAAGAATGAGACCTTTCAAACGGTTATAACGGATTATGAAACCTTTATGAAAAAGGGGCGTTTCAAGGATGCAATCAATTGCCTGAACTCATTGCTCAAGTCAAAATCACAACTATCTTCCAAAGAAAAACTTGTTTTAAATAATAATCTTGGAATCGCCCACAAAAATCTGGGGGAATATGATGTGGCGCTGGAATATTATACCGCTGCAGAATCGGTTTATTTCACGGATACCGTACCTAATCATACTATGCTTGTAAGTATTTATGGCAACCTGTCGAATATTTATACGATTAAGGGTGACTTCAATAAGGCGATGGAATTCTGTCAGAAAGCAATCCGATCCATTCCGGAAAGCAGTTGGGATGAGCTGCAAAAACAAAAGACCACCTCAGCTTTATATCTTAGCAGCGGAATTATCTATCTGAAGCTAAACAAATTTAACGAGGCATTATCGGCATTCAAAACAAGCCTCTTATTAAAAGATAAGTACGCGCTCTCCGGGAAAGATATATTGTACAAACAATTGGCAAATACCTATGCCAAAATGGGCGCCAATCCTATGGCTGATAAATACTACAATCTGAGCATCAGCCAATCTGAATCAGAAAATCGAAATAACGGGTACAGCCTAGTTAATACATATCTTGAATACGGTCATTTTCTTTACAACATAAATGAGAATAATAAAGCAGTTAATCAAATTCAGAAGGCTCTGAATATTAGCCTGATTAATATTGGGCCTAAGAATCAGCTTACTTCCAATTGCTATCAGATGCTAGGTGATTATTTCCGTTTTATTAAAAACTACTCAAAAGCACTAAGCTATTACCAAAAAACTCTGGTTTCGGGGACAAAAGATTTTGACGATCTGCGGATTGAAGCAAATCCTTCACGAAATGCGATAACAGTCAACTTATGGCAACTCAGGGTGCTACAAGTAAAGGCCAGTGCCTTAGCCCAGCTTGCCGAACAAGAGCCGGACCAGGATAAACGAATCAACGATCTTGTTATAAGTTTAAACACCAATAACATTGCAATAGAGATGGTAAATCAGATCCGGGTAGATTATCAGGATGAAAAGACCCGGTTGGTATTTAACGAAAAGCAAAAGAATATTTTTATTGAATCTTTAGAAACAGCCTTGAAGCTCTATAACCTCACGAACGAAAAGAGGTACCTGCAAATGGCTTATCAAATAGCCCAACAATCCAAGGCGAATGAGTTAAAGTACGAAATTGCAAGGAACAAATCATTTTCAACCAAGGAAGTATCCGACACCCTGAGAAACGCAGAAAAAAATATTCAGAATAAATTGTCAGCGTTAAATGTTCTGATCCGGAATGAACGGGCAATCTTAACACCAGACACAGTTAAGCTCTCCTACTGGAGGGACCAGCAATTCAATTTAAACAGGGCTCTGGAAAAGAATGGAGAGGCGATTGAACGGAGCTTTCCCCGGTTTACAGATAAATTAAAAAAGGGGAATATTTTAGAATTTAAAACAATTCAGGCTAATTTAGAGCCCGATGAAAGTTTAATTGAATATATATACTCAGAAGCAGGTGACACTGGAGGAAGAAATTTGTATGAGTTTGTGATTACACCAAAAGATTTGTTCTTCCATACTGAATATGTCGACAGTACAATGACTGCAGATCTTTCAGCGCTGAGAGCCGAATTAACAAACCGATATAACGAAGAAAGAGGGATCGATAATTACAATAAATTGAATCATCGGCTTTTTAAAGCTTATACTGTATTAATCCAACCGCTGGAAAAATATTTTAAAGGAAAGCAGCTGGTGATTATCCCTGATGAAGGTCTGTCGTCACTGCCATTTGATGCATTTTTAACTTCCTGGGTGAAGAAAACGAAGATTAATTATGCTGAATTATCCTATTTGATCAGGAATTATTCCATTTCGTATGGTTATTCAACCAGTACACTCTGGAATTCTCATTCAAATGCTCAATACTGGCCTAAGGTTATCGGCTTTGCGCCGGAATATGCAAACTCCAAATCTGACGACACAGAAACGTATAAATCCCTGAAAAACAACAATCTGGAGATTAAGAACATTCTTGACAATTTTGATGGAATCAGCGTAAACGGCTCCCAGGCTACGCGTTCCAACTTCCTAACGACACTGACAAGAGGCACGATACTTCATTTAGCCATGCATGCAGAGTTGGACACGATCAATACTGGTTCTTCAAGTTTAATATTTACCCGGGACAATAGCAGCGGGGGGAATTACCATTTACATAACTATGAAATTGGGCAAATGAATATACAATCGCCCATGGTAGTTTTGAGTGCATGCAATACAGGAAACGGCAAGCTTTATAGCGGAGAAGGGCTTATGAGTCTTGCCCGAAGTTTTATCCTTGCCGGCGTTCCATCGGTTGTTGAAACTCTTTGGCCCGTTGAAGATATTTCAGGATCAAAAATCATGGGGGATTTTTATAAATACCTATCACTGGGGGAACCAAAAAATAAGGCCATGAGAATGGCTAAGCTCGATTATATAAACACGACATCACCCTCATTTGTGAATCCGAGGTTTTGGGCGGCCTACACAATAGTTGGTGATGTTTCAGCCATTAAAAAGTTCTGGTGGAAAGAACCATGGATATTACTACCCATAGCTCTTATTGTCCTAACTCTTATCGCCTTTTTAATTTACCTGGTAAGATTTCTCAGGATACGCTGAGCCTTTTTTCTGTAGAGACCTTCAGTTTGGGCCAATTCGGCAAACACAGAGCGTGCATTAACAAGGTCACCAGTTTTTATGTAGCAAAGGCCTAAATACCACTGAGCCTCGGGAACAAACTGCTCCTCCTGAGAGAGAAGATCCTTAAAAGTAGTTATTGCGGCTGAAAAATTGTTTTGGCCCATTTTGTTTAGGCCCGAGAACAGCAATAATTCAGGCATATTTTTATCTGTCTTTCGCAAATTATCAAATGCAACTTCTGCCTTCCCATATTCCCGGGATAAATAATAGCCGACTCCCTCCTGTAATTTATTACTTACAACATCCTGTTCGCTTCCTCTCATCTGATAGGAATTGGCCTCCAGAGGCTGGTAATAGTTCCTAAATACAGAATCTCCGGAATTGGCAGGAATCAGCGATTTAAACAGCAGCAAGGAAAGAATAAAAACAGCTGCAGCCGACCGGAGTACTACTTTACTGGTTAAGCGGTATTTATTGTCCGGCATTTGAATGACTTTTTCATTGAATGTTTCAGACCTGCTCACATAATCAGCGAT